>TARA_B100001057_G_scaffold90524_2_pt1 | contig 42734 bp, 46 predicted proteins | sample TARA_B100001057 | Tara Oceans TARA_B100001057 (sample SAMEA2621839) | marine metagenome | biome: marine biome (ENVO:00000447); feature: surface water layer (ENVO:00002042); material: "saline water (ENVO:00002010), including plankton (ENVO:xxxxxxxx)" | depth 5 m | reverse complement strand
GGTGGCGCTCAAAAATTGGTATGCACGTATCAAATCTAGACCATCATTTTCTCCAATACTAGAAGATAATATTGCAGGCTTTAGACCTCCAGCTTATTACTCAAATCCTGATTTTTAGTAGACTTAATCTATGGATATTTCCTCGCAAATAAAAGAAAAACTTCTTCAATCTGGGTTTGATGATATTGGTTTTACAGATATAGAAAATATACCTGACCAAAGAATAAGATTAGAGGAATATTTAACTGATGGTTATCATGGAGAAATGTTTTGGCTTGAAAAAAATAAAGAAAGAAGATCTCATCCAAAGAAGATATGGGATGAAGCGAAATCAATTATTGTTCTGTCAAAAAATTATGGTCCTGAGGAAAACCCCTTAAAGTTCACAGACAGAAAGAAAAAAGCAAATATATCTGTCTATGCAAGAGGGAATGATTACCATGAGTTAATCAAGGAAAAGTTAAAAGAAGCTAGCATTTGGCTAAAGGATAGCTATAAAATAGAGTCTCGATATTTTGTAGATACTGCTCCAATAATGGAAAAACCTATTGCGCAGATAGCAGGCTTAGGCTGGCAGGGAAAGCACACAAATCTCGTTAGTCGTAAGTTAGGTTCGTGGTTTTTTTTGGGGGTAATTTTGCTTTCTGTAAGGTTACCATCCGCAAGTGCAGAAATTGACCACTGCGGGTCTTGTACCTCTTGTATTGATGTTTGTCCAACTAATGCCATTATTGAACCATACAAGTTAGACTCAAGGAAATGTATTTCTTATTTAACAATTGAGCTAAAAGGTCATATTCCTAAAAATATGAGAAAATCAATTGGTAATAGAGTTTACGGATGCGATGACTGCTTAGCTGTTTGTCCATGGAATAAATTTGCTGAAATAACAAATGATATTAAACTTAGGGCACGAGAAGAACTAAATATGCCTAACCTTTTATATTTTTTGGGTTTTGATAGAGAGATGTTCAACGATTTTTTTAGGGACTCACCTATAAAAAGGATCGGGAGGGACAGGTTTATAAGGAATATACTCATTGCAACTGGAAACTCTGGTATAAAGGATTATATTCCAAAAATCATACCACATTTAACAGACGAAATACCAATAGTTAGAGCTGCATCCATATGGGCAATTAGACAACTAGCCTCAGATAAAGAATTTGATCACTTTAAAAAAAATAACATGCACTTAGAAAAAGACGATAATGTTATGCTAGAATGGAATTAGATAATGAATAAATTATTTTGCTTTGGGCTTGGTTTTACAGGCGAGAATATTGCCAATTATTTCATCCAACACAATTGGCAAGTATACGGGACTATAAGAAAGGCGAGAAGCTTAAATCCAAATATTACTATCCTAAAATATGACCCCCAAGCAAAATTAACCGATTTGAAGGATTACTTATCTGAAACTGATGTTCTTTTAATTTCTATTGCTCCTGATGGTAGGGGCGACGTTGTACTTAATAATAACTATGATGATATTATAAAACTTCTCAAAAACGGTATAAAAAGAGTAATATATTTATCAACAACTGCTGTTTATGGAGACGCAGAAGGTAAGGAAATAGACGAGAATTTTCCAGTTAACCCAAACTCCCAGCGCGCTAGAAACCGTATTAAAGCTGAAAGACAATGGATAAATCTCTGCAAGGAATATGGTATACCTTGTAATATACTGAGGCTATCCGGAATTTATGGACGAGGAAGAAACCAAATAAAGAACCTATTAAATGGGAACGCAAAAAGAATAATTAAAAAAGGTCAGATATTTAATAGAATTCATGTAGAGGATATTACAAATATTGTATTTGAGTTATCAAATTCAAGATTAGTAAGTGAAGTATTTAACGTTTCTGATGATCTTCCATCACCACCTCAATATGTTGTTGAATATGCTGCAGATTTATTAAGTATATCTCCCCCAGATGCAATTTCTTTTGAAAATGCTAAATTGAGCAATATGGCAAAAAGCTTCTATTCGGAGACTAAGAGAATTAAAAATACTAAGATAAAAAATATACTCAATATACAGCTTAAATATTCAAGTTACAAAGAGGGGTTGGAAGAGATAGCCAACTTGAAAAACAACAAAAAGGAATTTGGTATACTCCAAGTAGCACCATCTATAGATAGTGGTGGTGCTGAACAAACATGTGTTGAAATTGGTAGGGAATTGAATATAAACGGACTTGTATCTTATCTAGCCTCCAGTGGTGGAAGGCTCAAGGGTGAGTATGAAAAAGGTGGCAATATTCATATAAATTTACCCCTAAATTCAAAAAATCCTCTTATCATTATTATGAATATAGTATCATTAATATATACCATAAAAAAATACAATATAAGCCTTGTCCACGCTAGAAGTAGAGCACCAGCAATATCTGCATATTTTGCTTCAAAACTGATGAAAGTACATTTTTTAACAACCTACCACGGAATATATTCAGAAAAATCTTTCTTTAAGAGAAAGTATAATCAATTTATGGTGAGGGGACAGGTAACAATTGCGAATTCAAATTATACAAAGCAAATTATTCAAGAGAGGTATGCTTTACCCGATAATCAAATACCTATTATTCACCGTGGGGTTGATACCGAAAAATTTAATGTAAAATCAATAAAAAGTAATTATATTGATCGAATACGAAAAGAGTATTTCTTAGAAAATAGTAAAATAATTCTCTTGCCTGGGAGAGTGACGAAATGGAAGGGGCACGAGCTTGCTATTGAGGCATTCCGTAAACTCAACTCTAATTCGAATTTGTCCCTCAAGTTAATCTTTGCAGGTGAAAATAAGAAACATGAGTCTCATACAAAAAAATTAAAGAAGTTAATTGTGGATTATGGTCTTGAAAATGATATTAAATTTTTAGGGCACATAAAAGATATACCATCTATTATGTATTTATCTGATATAGTTTTATGCCCATCTGTCGAGCCTGAGGCTTTTGGTAGGGTTATAGCAGAGAGTTTAGCTATGGGGAAGATCGTTATAGCATCGGATATTGGACCTGTCCGTGAGATAATAAATAAAAATGATCAAGATGATCCAGATAATTATAATGGATATTTATTTAAATCTGGCGATTCAAATGATTTATATAAAAAAATAGAGAAAGCACTCAATTTAAACCCAAAACAGATTCAAAATTTGTCACTTCGTGCTGTAGATAGTATAATTGAAAAATTTACAATAAAAAAAATGTGCGAAAAAACTATAAGAATTTATGCAAGTTTATTAAATAATAATGTAAGATAAATAATTGATTTGTTTAAAATTCAGTATATATATATAAACATATTAAATTACTCGGGAGTTTTACCATAGTTAGAAGAATTGAAGACTTTGCAAAAAAGAAATCTGATGCATCACATCGTATAAATGATTTAATTATTGCAGATAACATTAGATTAATTGGCCCCAATAGTGAAAATTATGGTGAAGTAAGTATACAAACAGGAATCCAAGAAGCTGAAAAATTTGAGCTAGATTTGGTGGAAATATCACCAAACCCTCGTCTACCTGTTTGTAAAATAATGGACTATGGAAAGTTCAAATATCAATCACAAAAAAAAGCAGCAGAAGCTAAAAAGAAGCAAAAAACTATTGGTGTTAAAGAAATAAAAATGCGTCCAAATATTGATACGCATGATTATGAAGTCAAATTAAAGAATATGAGGAAGTTTATTGAATTTGGTGATAAAGTAAAAATATCATTGATGTTTCGTGGAAGAGAAATGTCCCACACCGAACTAGGCGTTAAATTATTTGATAGAATAAAATTAGATACCGATGAATTAGCCAAGGTAGAATTGCAGCCAAAATTTGAAGGTAGGCAAATAATTATGGTTTTGGCACCTAAATAACTAAAAAATATTATTTCATTAATATTTTTACTTTTTCTATTGTAAATAAGTATAACGTAGCCTATAAATTGGTTTAGTTATAAACATTTATATAATCGGACAATAAAATGCCAAAGTTAAAGACAAAATCTGGTGCAAAAAAAAGATTTAAAGTGACTAAATCAGGTAAGATTATGTGTGGTCAGGCAGGCAAGAGGCATGGCATGATCAAAAGAACAAATAAATTTATAAGAAATGCAAGAGGAATGTCAGTTTTAGCTGAAGCTGATCAAAAAATAGTAAAACAATTTTTACCTTATAATTAGAAGAAAAAGAGATGGCAAGAGTTAAAAGAGGTGTTACATCGCATGCAAGGCACTCAAAGGTCTTATCCAGTGCCAAAGGTTACTATGGTAGACGAAAGAATACTATACGTGTAGCAAAACAAGCGGTTGAAAAGGCAGCTCAGTACGCATACCGAGATAGAAAAGTCAGAAAGCGTGATTTTAGAAGTCTCTGGATTCAAAGAATAAATGCAATGGTCCGGCAGCATGGGATGAGATATTCTACTTTTATATACGGCCTCAATAAAGCTGGTATAGAAATTGATAGAAAAGTTCTCGCTGATCTTGCCGTAAATGAACCTCAAGCATTCACTGAGTTACTATCAAAAGTTCAAGCTGAAATAAAGTAATTTCGGTTTACTATTCATTTGTTTATATGTTTTAATATGTCTACTATAAAAGATAGTAATAGGTTTAATTAAGCTATGAACAAATTCGATGAAATTTCAAAATTAAAAGAACAAATAGCTAAAGTAATTTCAAAGGTCCAAACACTTGACCAGCTTGAGAGTATGAGGATTGCTTACTTAGGAAAAAAAGGAACAATCACAAGTTTGTTAAAAAAAATATCTCTGCAAAGCCCAGAAGATAGAAAAGACTTTGGTGAGCAGGTTAATATTCTAAAAAGAAAAACAAGTGAAGAGATAGATAGATTTAAATCAAATTTATTCAATGAAGAATTAACTGAAAAAATAAGTAAAAATAAGATTGATGTTACACTTCCAATACCTGAATCAGGAATTGATATTGGTAAAATTCATCCAATAACGCAAGTTACAGAAGAAATTATAGAAATTTTCTCTGATATGGATTTTGATATTGCAGAAGGTCCAGATATTGAAAATGATCATAACAACTTTAATGCTTTAAATATACCAGAGAGTCATCCTGCACGGCAGATGGTAGACACATTTTATCTGCCTCAAGTGGATGGTGAGACAAGACTACTTAGAACACATACAAGTCCAGTTCAAATAAGAACAATGCTCTCCAAAAAACCACCAATCAGGATTATAGCACCTGGGAGAACATATAGATCTGACTCGGATCAAACGCATACTCCAATGTTTCATCAGGTGGAAGGATTAGTCATAGATAGTGACTCTAATATGGGCCAATTAAAATGGGTTCTTGAAGAATTTTGTAAAGCATTCTTTGAAGTTCCTTCAATTAAGATGAGATTTAGGCCAAGCTACTTTCCATTTACTGAACCATCACTTGAAGTTGATATTGCCTGTCATAAGTCTAATAACCAGCTTATTGTTGGAGAAGGCGATGATTGGCTTGAAGTTTTAGGTAGTGGGATGGTACATCCTCAAGTACTAAGGAATGTTAATCTTGACCCATCTGTATATAAAGGTTTTGCATTTGGAATGGGAATAGATAGGCTGGCGATGCTAAAGTATGGAATGACTGATTTAAGGGCTTTTTTTGACTCGGATCTTCGTTGGTTAAGGCATTATGGCTTCAAGGTTTTCGATATTCCCTCATTATCAAAGGGACTTTCAGAATGAAATTTACATATTCTTGGTTGATGGATCATTTGGAAACAAATTATACTGTAGATAAAATTTGTGATAAATTGAATATGATTGGTCTTGAAGTTGAAGATATTGATAATCCAATACATAAATATAAAGATTTTACTGTTTGTGAAGTTAAGAAAGTTAAAAAGCACCCAAATGCTGATAAGCTTAATCTATGTGAACTAAAAACAATAAATGGAAACTGTGAGGTTGTTTGTGGGGCTGATAATGTAAGGACAGGTATGAAAGCTGTTTTTGCACCTGAAGGTTCATTCATACCAGGAATCGGAATTAAACTGCAAGCAACTAAAATAAGGGGAGTAAACTCAAGCGGTATGCTTCTATCCGAGAGGGAACTATTATTATCTGATCAGCATGATGGGATACTCGAATTAGGTCAGAATGCAAAAATTGGTGACTCATTAATAAATCATATCAAGAAAAATGATCCCATTGTTGAGGTGGCTATAACACCAAATAGATCGGATGCTCTCGGAGTACGAGGTATTGCCCGTGATCTGAGTGCAGCTGGTATGGGCAATCTTAGGTTGTTTGAAAATAGCAAATTAAAAGGAAATTATGAGATCGAAAAAGAAATCACTCTTGATAAAGATCTCAAAGAAGATATTTATGCAAGTTTTATACTAATTAAGAATGTCAAAAATACCGAGTCGCCATTATGGTTAAAAGATCGATTGGAGGCAGTTGGTTTACGGTCAATCAATGCGCTCGTGGATGTTACTAATTACCTAACCTTCGATTTAAACAGGCCTCTTCACGTTTTTGACTATGATAAAATAGAGAAGGGCTTAAATATTAGAAAAGCTATCAAAGGTGAAAAAATTATTGCATTGGATGACAAGCAATACCTATTAGATCAGTCAATTACTGTTATTTGCGATGAAAATGGACCGGAATCAATAGCTGGGATTATCGGGGGACAGAGAACTGGATGTAGTAGTGAAACAAAGAATGTTTTAATTGAAAGTGCGATTTGGGATAAAATCAATATAGCTAATACGGGTAGGAAACTTGGAATAATATCTGATGCTAGATATCGCAATGAAAGGGGTATAGATAAGAGTTTCATTGATCAGGGTTTAAAAAAGGCAGTAGAGATGATTCATAAAATATGTGGAGGAGATATTTCACATATGAAATCTGTTGGATCATCGCCAAAGCCATTTAAAACAATTGATTTTGACTTAGGAGAAATAGAGAGACTTCTTGGAATTACTTATGCTAAAAAAGAAATCTTATCAATCCTGTCATCCCTAGGTTTTCAAATAGTAGATGAGGGCAAATCTATAAATATTACCATTCCTTCATGGCGACATGACATATCCGAACAAGCTTGTATTGTTGAAGAAATTATGAGAATCAAAGGTACAGATCAGATTATTTCCACACCATTAAATAAGTCTATTGGGGTGGCTTCTAGAAAGTTAAGTTCAGCATTCAAGAATAGGTCTTCAGCAAAAAGAATATTAGCAAGTAGAGGTTTGGTCGAGACAGTGAGTTATTCTTTTATATCTGATAAGTTCGCAAAACTTTTTAATCATATGAGCGAAAGCTTGATATTGTTGAATCCCATCTCCTCAGAACTTAATATTATGCGCCAATCACTTCTTCCCAATTTGATTTCATCCATAAAAAAAAATAATGATAGAGGGTACAAAGATATTTCACTTTTTGAGGTTAGTCACTGTTATGAGGGTCTTGAAATTCATGACCAATTCGATTCTGCAGCAGGTGTCAGGATTGGAAAAGCAATTGGCCAAGGGGGTAGTGAAGATTGGAGAGGCAGAGGAAGAGATATTGATATTTATGATGTAAAAGAAGATGTTCTATCAATTCTAAGGGCATTTGGAATAAAAGATGATAATTATAAGATAACACAGGATACACCAGACTATTATCACCCAGGAAAATCAGGAGTAATAAGGCAAGGTCCGCACAATATTTTAGCTTACTTTGGAGAATTGCACCCAAAAATTTCAAAGGGTTTTGATATTGAGGACTCTCTATTTTGCTTCGAAGTTTTTATGAGTAATCTTCCTAATAACAAAAAGAAAAAAAGCAAAGGAAGAGAAGGCTACCGCCCAAGCCATTTCATGCCAATATCTAGAGATTTTTCTTTTATTTTTGATGAAGATATAAATGCAGAGGATATTTTGCAAACTATAAAAAGAATAAAAAATACAATGATTGATAACGTAAAAGTATTTGATGTTTATAGTGGTAAGAATATTCCTGAAGATAAGAAATCAGTAGGTATAAACATTACTATACAACCATATGAAAAGACATTGAAAGATACAGAAATAGAGAATATATCAAATATGATTATTTCAGAAATTACTAATAAGTTTGATGCTCAGATTCGGGCATAATTTAATAAATTAACTATTAAAGGCGCAATGAAAGATCTATCAAAGATAAGAAACTTCTCAATTATAGCACACATAGATCATGGAAAATCAACACTTGCTGACAGACTGATACAAATAACAGGTGGTCTTGAGTTAAGGGATATGAAGGAGCAAGTGCTTGACTCTATGGAACTTGAGAGGGAGAGAGGTATCACGATTAAGGCGCAGTCTGTCACTTTAAATTATAAAAGCCAAAAAAATGAACAGTACATATTTAATATAATTGATACACCAGGGCACGTTGATTTTGCATATGAAGTAAATAGATCTCTTGCTGCATGTGAAGGTTCAATACTTGTGGTAGATGCAAGTCAAGGAGTTGAAGCCCAGACATTAGCAAATGTTTATCAGGCTATTGCGAATGACCATGAAATTTTAGTTGTATTAAATAAGGTAGACTTACCAGCCGCAGAACCAGAAAGAATAAAAAAACAGATAGAGGATGTCATTGGATTGGATACAACTGACTCAATAGAAATATCGGCAAAAACTGGATTAGGTGTGGAGAATCTGCTTGAAAAAATTATCGAAAAATTACCCCCACCATCCGGAAACTTCCGAGATCCAACAAAGGCCCTACTGGTTGACTCATGGTATGATGCATATTTGGGTGTAGTTGTACTAATAAGGGTCTATGAAGGTAAAATTGAAAAAGGTCAAAAAATAAAGTTAATGTCTAACTCTGCTGTTTATCAAGTTGAGAGAATTGGAATATTTGAACCAAAACAAAAAATGATAGACAAACTAGGTCCCGGAGAAATAGGTTTTTTCACAGCATCAATCAAGCAGGTATCTGATATGCGCGTTGGCGACACAATAACAGATGCAAGAATAGTTTGTGAAAAACCACTTGAGGGATTTAAACCTGCACAACCAGTCGTTTTTTGCGGTCTGTATCCACAAGATACATCAGATTTTGAAGGTCTTCGAGATGCTATTGAAAAATTAAGCTTAAATGATGCAAGTTTCCACTATGAAAAGGAAACTTCTGCTGCATTGGGTTTGGGTTATAGGTGTGGATTTTTAGGTCTACTACACCTCGAAATTATTTGTGAAAGAATAGATAGAGAATATAATATAGACCTTGTTACAACGGCACCAAGTGTAATCTACGATGTTTTTACAACTGACAGTAAGAAAATAGAGCTACATAACCCGATTGATCTGCCCCCTCAGGAACGTATTTCGAGGATAGAAGAGCCTTGGATACTTGCATCGATCATTGTTCCTGATGAATATTTGGGGGCTATTTTAAAGTTATGTGAGGAGAGAAGAGGCAAACAGAAAGAGTTAACATTTTCTGGCAACAGGGCTGTCGTAATATATGAAATTCCTTTGAATGAGGTTGTCTTTGATTTTTATGATAAATTAAAATCTGTATCAAAAGGATATGCAAGTTTTGACTATACGATATCTGATTATAAGCAATCTGATCTGGTAAAAATGCAAATATTAGTAAATGAAGAGTCAGTTGATGCTCTAGCAATGATCGTTCATAGAAGTATTGCGGATAGTAGAGGTAGAATTATCATTGAAAAGTTGAAAGAGTTAATTCCCCGACATTTATTTAAAATCCCAATCCAAGCAGCAATTGGAGGAAAAGTTATAGCTCGGGAAACAATATCGGCTGTGAGAAAAGATGTTACAGCAAAGTGTTATGGGGGCGACGTTAGTCGGAAAAGAAAACTGCTTGAGAAACAAAAAAAAGGTAAGAAAAAAATGAGAAAATATGGAAAAGTTGAGATACCTCAAGAAGCATTTATTCAAGCTTTAAAGACAGACTATGAATAAAAAAATTTTAATTTTTATTGTATTATTTCTACTTTTTTCTTTTTTTAAATCTCATATAACAATTGCAAGTGAATATGCAAGTGAGGTATTTTCAAAAATACGCACTGAAAGCCTAGATGCTCCAGAAAGTTTTGGTTCTTACTCAAAGGGTTGTCTCTCTGGGGGGAGATATCTTCCAAGCCATAAATTTCACTATGATGCGCTCAAGCCATCTCGAAATAGATTTTGGGGCCATCCAAACTTAATTAATCTTATCGAAGATACGTCACAAAAGGTATATTCTGCATATGGAAATGGACTTTTAATTGGTGACTTGGCAATGCCCAGAGGTGGACCAATGCCTTATGGTCATAAGAGCCATCAAAATGGACTAGATGTGGATGTTTATTATCAAAAGAAACCAAATTATGAGCTACAAAGGTTTGAATTGGAAACATATCAGCCAAAATCAATGCTTTCTAAAGATCAAACGTCAATTCAAAATAATTTATGGTCAGAATATCACTATCAATTATTGAAAATATTCGCAGATGATGAGAGAGTAACAAGAATTTTTGTAAACCCAGTCATAAAAAAAAACTTATGTACTCAAGCAATTGAAAAGAATGAGTCAAGTTGGCTAAAAAAAATAAGACCTTGGGGAGGGCATTATAAGCATTTTCATGTAAGGTTGGAATGTCCAGAGGACTCAAAAGCTTGTAAGAATCAACCTCCTGTTCAGAATTCTGATGGATGCGGGGCTGAACTGGACACTTGGTTAAAAAAGGAAAAGATTTATGAGTCAAACTCCACTAAAATTAAAAAGTGGATATTATTGTCGGATCTTCCAAAATCATGTAATAGGTTAATAGAATGAATAGTTATTTGGAGAGGTGGCCGAGTGGTTTAAGGCGCACGCCTGGAACGCGTGTATAGTAGCAATGCTATCGAGGGTTCGAATCCCTCTCTCTCCGCCAATTATTAGATTTGTATAAGTAACTTGCTATTCTATAATAATGAAGATTGGGAAATTAGGTGCTTAAAGAAAAGGTTAATAATAAAAAGAATGTTTTAGGAGGAACTCTCGTGGCGTGTTGTTATAAGCCTAGAACTGGATATTTTAGAGACGGGTACTGTCGAACTGATCATAGCGACCTTGGAAGCCATGTTATATGTGCTGAGATGACATCCGAATTTCTTGAGTTCACAAAAGGTCGTGGAAATGATCTTTCAACCCCTCAACCCCTATTTGGATTTCCCGGACTTAGATCTGGAGATAGGTGGTGTCTTTGTGCAATTAGATGGAAAGAGGCATTGGAAATGGGTTTGGCGCCGCCAGTAATACTTGAAGCTTGTGAGGAAAGTGCACTAAAGTTCACTACAATTGAAGCATTACAAGAGAATGCTGTTAAAGCGGTAAATTAAAGTCATGAAAGAATATGGATTCAATTTTGATACAACTTATACAGATTTACCAAAACATTTTTTTTCAAAACATAAACCTGAACCAGTAAATAAGCCTGATCTAGTTATTATTAATAATCAACTAGCGGCATCTATGGGCTTAGACTTTTCCGGTCTTACTGAAAAAGAGAAGGCGGAGTTATTTGCAGGTAATTATCTACCTGAAGGTTGTACTCCATATTCACAAGCTTATGCGGGCCATCAATTCGGGCATTTTACCGTGTTGGGCGACGGACGCGCATATAATTGGGGAGAACATATTACTCCAGCTGGTAGTCGATTGGATATCCAATTTAAAGGATCAGGCCGGACTCCATATTCAAGGGGTGGTGATGGTAAAGCAGTATTGGGGCCTATGTTACGAGAATATATTATTTCTGAGGCTTTGTATCATTTGGGTGTCCCAACAACCCGAAGTCTAGCTGTTGTGACCACGGGTGAACAGGTAAGGCGCGAAACTATGCTGCCTGGGGCCATATTAACTCGTATAGCTAGCTCTCATATTAGAGTAGGTACCTTTGAGTTTGCTTCCAATTTTAAGGATAAGCAATCAGTAGAAAAGTTAATGAATTATACAATTCAGCGACACTATCCGGAGCTTCGAGAAAGTCAGAACAAAGCTTTGGACTTAATTAAGGCAGTTATGGAAAGGCAAGCTGATTTGATCGTGAGTTGGATGAAAATTGGGTTTATCCATGGGGTTATGAATACGGATAATATGGCCCTATCAGGTGAAACAATTGACTATGGACCATGCGCTTTTTTGGATGAATATAAGCCTAATACTGTTTTTAGTTCAATAGATAGAAGGGGCCGTTATTCATTTGATAATCAGCCAATAATAGCACAATGGAATATTGCAAGACTTGCTGAAACCCTTCTTCCTTTTGTAAATAAAGACCCCCATAAAGCTATTAAATTAGGTGAACAGACAATCTCAGAATTTCCAGACTTATATAAACAAAAGTGGCTTGCCATGATGCGCTCTAAGCTCGGCTTATTTGATGGGAGACCTGAAGATGAGAAGATTATTTCTGATCTACTTGATTGGATGCAGAAAAATAATTTAAATTACATCAATACATTTCGCAATTTAATCCATCAAGATCAGCCAATTGGTAGAATTTATGAACAAAAATCTTTTATTGATTGGTGGCTTCGTTGGCAATCACGTCTGAAGAGAGAGTCTAAGTCATATAAATCTTCAATATCGCTAATGAGTGCTACAAACCCTGTGGTCATTCCAAGAAATCACATAGTTGAGGAGGTATTAAAGGAAGCTCATAGAGGTAATTTTAAGCCTCTTACGAAATTACTAATTGTTCTTGAAAAACCATATGACGATCTGGAATTGAATAAAGATTACCAACTTCCACCTAACCCAAATGAACGTATATATGAGACATATTGCGGCACATAAGATGCTCACTCGATTAAATTCTGAATAATCAATAGACATTAGTTACAATAAGTTGTTAGATATTTTAGAATATTCAATGTATCAAGAATGTATAATAAGAATCTTATATTAATAATTATAGCCCAAATATTTGGATTTACTGCAGCGCCAGTAACTATTTTTCTGAGTGGTATAATTGGGTCAACTCTCACTCCAATAGTATCTTTATCAACCCTTCCAACAGCCATGATGGTAGTTGGCTTGGCCAGTTCCACGATGATTGCATCAAAGATAATGAGTATTATTGGAAGACAGAAGGGTTTCATAATTGCTGCTATATATACATCCTTTTCAGCTTTATTAGCAGCTTTATCAATTTATATTGGTGAATTTTCACTATACTGTTTGGCTTGTTTTGCTATTGGTAATGGCTTAGCTTTTACTCATCAATATAGATTTGCTGCTGCGGAATCAGTAAAAAAAGAAATGATACCTAGGGCTATATCAGTTATAATGTTAGCTGGTATAGGGTCAGCTCTGCTAGGTCCCAATATTGCAATTTACGCGCAAGACCTTATACCAGAGCATACTTTTGTCGGATCATATATTGCTTTATCCTTTTTAACATCAATTCCAATCCTTGTATTATTATTTTACAGGCAAGATAGTCCCGGTCAGGTTATAGTCGAGAAAAAGGTTGTAATTGTTCGGACTTACTCAGAATTATTAAGATCTCATCGTTTCAGCCAAGCTATAGTTTCGGCTGCCATGTCCTATGCAATAATGTCTTTTTTGATGACTGCGACCCCTTTGAGCATGCATCATCACCAAGGATTCAGTTTAGATAGTACGAAATTTGTAATACAAGCTCATATAATTGCGATGTTTTTACCTTCACTTTTCACAGGAAGGTTGATCAAAAAATATGGGCATAGTAGGATTATTTATACGGGTATTCTATTTTTCTTCTTAACAATTTGCCTCAGCTATTATGAAAATACCTATTTTAATTATCTTATAGCTCTTATCTTTCTTGGTATTGGATGGAATTTTTTATTTATTACTTCTACTAGTTTGTTGGTAATTTCATACAAGGTAGAAGAAAAATTTAAAGCACAGGGTTTTAATGAAATATTGGTTTTTTCAATGCAAGCTGTTGCAAGTTTATCAGCTGGTTTTATGTTGACACTAGCTGGTTGGGAAATTATGAATATTATATGTATTCCTTTAGGTTTATTGGTAATTTTTATGACTTTTAGAGCAGACTTGTATGAAAAAAAAAAAATTCATCAACCGAATATTAGGAGGGTTTGATAATTGTATAAAGATAATGATACAGTAATTGTTAAAGCATCAAGAACTGCAATCGGCAACTTTAATGGAGTATATGCTGACACTCCTGCTTACAAGCTTGGCTCAGCCGTAATTAAATCTTTGCTAGATACATCCGAAATTAAGTCAACAGATATTGACGAAGTCATATTAGGCCAAATACTAACATCTGGACAGGGTCAAAATCCTGCACGACAGGCAGCAGTAGATGCTGGATTACCGTATGAGACATCTTCATGGTCGATTAATCAACTTTGTGCTTCTGGACTAAAATCTGTGATATTAGCCCATCAGCAAATAAGTGAAATAAGTGATCGTATAATTATTGCAGGTGGTCAAGAAAATATGACTCGGGCACCTCACGTAGTAGATGTTCGAAGAGGCCATAAAATGGGGACCATCGCTATGCAGGATACTATGATAAATGATGCACTTATAGATTTTTTTAATGATTATCATATGGGTGTTACTGCTGAGAATGTTGCTAAAAAATGGTCAATATCACGCTCAAAACAGGATAATTTTGCATTTGAGTCGCAACAAAAAGCTATTGCGGCTTATAATGCTGGGAAATTTGCTGAAGAAATTTGTCCAGTTACAATTACAAAAAGAAAAAAAGAAGAAACTATATTAGAGGATGAATATATTAGACATAATATAAATATGGATGACATTTCGTCACTGAAACCAATCTTTAAAAAAGATGATGGTACTGTTACGGCAGCTAATACATCTGGTATAAACGATGGTGCAGCAGGACTATTGTTAATGTCTTATAAAAAAGCAAAAATGCTCGGGTTAGACCCATTAGTTAAAATTGTTGGTTGGGGGCAAGCAGGGGTGGATCCATCAATTATGGGTACTGGTCCAATTCCTGCAATTAAGAATGCTCTCTCAAAAATTGATTGGTCAATAAATGAAATTGATATATTTGAATTAAATGAAGCTTTTGCAGCTCAAGCGTGCGCATGCTCCAAAGATTTAAATATTCCAGAGGAAAAGCTTAATGTTAATGGTGGGGCCATTGCTTTAGGTCATCCAGTTGGTGCGTCTGGCGCAAGAATCCTTGTTACTCTGATACATGAATTAATAAGAAGAGATGTTTCAAAAGGTCTTGCCTCATTATGTGTTGGAGGAGGCATGGGAGTTGCTTTGTGTGTTGAGAGATTTAGTTAAAAATTATCTTTTCGTGTTCTAATTTCTGAAAAGACAAGTTCTTCAGAAGATGATTCCATTTTTAATGCTTTCTTCAAATCTAATGAGTCATATCTTAAAAAAGGATTAGTTTTTATTTCTAATTCAAGTTTTGTTGGAAGGCTGGGAATATCTTGATTTGTATTGCTTTCAATTTCTTTCAGTCTTGTCTGAACTTGTTTATTATTTGGTTCGATTGACGCTGCAAATTTTGCATTTTGGAGTGAGTATTCATGCCCACAATAAATGGATGTATTTTTTGGTAAAGATTTTATTTTTTTCATCGAGTCATACATTTGTTGATGTGAACCTTCAAATACCCTGCCACATCCCATAAGGAATATGGTATCTCCAGCGAATAAGATATTTTCTCTTTCAAAGAAGTAGACTACGTGACCAAGAGTATGCCCAGGGGTTTCTATTACTTTTACGGGGCTTCCAGAAAAATCAATATATTCTTCGCCAATTACAGTCTTATCAAGGAATGGTATATCATCTTTTTCACTATCGGGCCCAATGATAGTGCAGTTATATTTTTTTTTAAGAAATTCTATTCCATCTATATGATCGTAATGTTTGTGTGTAATAAATAGATGACTGAGCTGAAGGTTGTTTTTTTGAAGTTGACTATCTACTGCACTCGCATCAGGCGTATCAATGGATAGTGTTAATCCAGTTTCTTTATCTGTAATTATTACACCATAATTATCTTCTCGGCATATAAATTGAAAAATATTATATTCTTTCATCTCTATTATTTTCTCTTTAAGAGGAATATTCCTTGTTCACCAATGAGATTAACAGACTTAATTCTATTTGCAAAGTTCAATAGATTACCTTTTTTATCAAGTACAACGGATTTTATGATCTGTATTTCAAGCTCTTCACATAAATTTATAAAATCTTTAATTGTGCATAGATGAATATTTTCAGTATTATACCATGTATCAGGTAATGATGGAGTAACAGGCATCCGTCCATGTAATAAAAGATAGAGTCTTACCTTCCAATGTGCAAAGTTTGGAATTGAGACAATAGCATTTTTACCGATACGGAGAAGTTCCTCGAGGGTTTTTTTAGGTTCAATCATCGATTGGAGTGTTTTGCTCAAAATAACAAAATCAAAACTATTCTCTGGATACATCTCGAGATCTAGATTTGCATCTCCTTGAACTGCAGATAGACCTTTTGCTAAGCATGTATTCACCCCTTCTGCAGATATTTCTATTCCTCTTGCGTCAACATTTTTACTCTCTTGAAGCATTTTTAGAAGGGAACCATCATCGCATCCTACGTCTAATACCTTAGAATTATTGGTTACCATATCATTTATTACCAGAAAATCTTGCCTATTTTTACTCATATTATTTATCAAATTGTGCTTTTAAGAAACCATCTATTGTGATGAACATATCAGGCTCATCCATCAGGAAAGCATCATGCCCTTTATTAGACGCGATATCAATAAAACTTACATCCACTCCTTTTGCATTCAAAGCATGGACAATTTTTCTACTTTCACTTGTTGGGAATAGCCAATCGCCAGAAAAAGAAATTATGCAAATTGAAGCTTTAAGATCATTAAAAGCATTTGCAAGCATTCCGTCATTTTCGGAGATTAGATCAAAATAATCCATTGCACGAGTTAAGTATAGGTATGCATTAGCATCAAATCTCTTTACAAAGTTCATTCCCTGATATCTTAAGTAGCTTTCAACTTGGAAATCAGCATCAAAGCTGAATGTCTTGATAGATCTATCTTGAAGATTTCGTCCAAACTTATTTTGAAGTGCAACTTCCGATAAATAAGTTATATGAGCCGTCATACGTGCAACAGAAAGACCTTTCTCAGGGACTATTTCATACTCAAAATACTTACCATCATGCCAATTTGGATCGGCCATTATTGCTTGTCTTCCAACTTCATGGAATGCAATATTTTGGGAGCTATGATTTGCAGCTGTTGCTATAGGGATAGCAGACTTAATTCTCTCAGGAAAGCTAGACATCCATTCTAATACTTGCATTCCACCCATAGAACCGCCAATAACTGATAATAGTTTATCTATTTTCAGATAATCTAATAGCATTACCTGAGATTTTACCATGTCGTGTATTGTGATTACTGGAAATGATAAGCCATAAGGTTCCCCTGTTTTAGGATTTATTGATTTTGGGCCAGTAGATCCCATGCAGCCCCCGATTACATTTGAGCATATTACAAAGTATTTAGAAGTATCAATTGGTTTTTTTGCACCAACCAAAATATCCCACCACCCAGGTTTCTTTGTAATTGGATTTATTTCACTCACATATTGTTCGCCTGTCAAAGCGTGACAAATAAATATAGCATTTGTTTTATCTTTATTTAATTTCCCAAAAGTTTCATATGCAATCTCAAGGGGAAATAATACTTTACCTGAAGATAAAGTAAAATTATCATTATCAAAGGTAATTTTTTTAGTCATATTGTCGATACTTATTCTATTTATATTCTATTTATGCATATATATTTTAACAATTAGATAATATCTGATTCAGTAGATTTAATAACCATATCAAATATTATCTATCATTTAATCATTATATCCTCTATATATTAACTAATATTTATCATTAAATTTTTATTATATTAGGTAATATTTTTATCATTTTAAAAGATGACAGAAAAAAACAAGCAAAATAGTGATCTCGATAGGTTGAGAGAAGATTTAAATAATCTAGATAATCAACTAAAAGAGTTAATAAAAAAAAGAGCAGAAATTGCTAAGAATATTTCTGTTATTAAAGAAGACTCCAATCTGCCTATATATCAGCCATCTCGAGAATTAGAAATTCTAAAAAGGCTATATAATGACGATCATCATCCACTAAACATACAACTGGTCTGGAATATATGGAGATCCATAATAAATGCTAATACAGCGATTCAAGCACAACTTGATATATATATTGAAAATAATATTGAGCTAGCAAAAAGAGAATTGATTCTAAATAATTTCGGTTCACAAAATAATCTTATTGAAAATGAACATCCCCTAGAATTACTAGCTAAGCAGAATAATAAGAATAATCAAATAGCAGTTATTAACTCAAATAGCCCGCTAATTGAACATATTGAGGAAGGTAGTATTAATATTATTAGTGTTTTGCCATTAATTAATTTTGATTCAAATAATCCTTCGTTGTATATTCTCGGGAAGAGAAATCATTTAAATACAGATGAAGATATTTTTATTTTAAAGGTAGTAACAGATCTATCTGATGGCCCTTTAAGTAAAAATAAAATTAATGAAATATCTGAAATAATTAATCAAGATATAGATTATATGCAGCAAATATCAGAGCAATCTATTTTGTTTGCCTTACGATATAAAAAAATAGATTATGATGATCTCGTAATTAAGATTAAAAGCAAAAAATATATAAAGACAGCAGCAATGATAGGCCAATATGCTGCACCATTAGATTTAAGGAGATAAAATTGAGTAATCAAATTCAGCCCAAGAAAGGTATATTTGAAATTAGCAAATATAGGGGTGGAAAGGGTACAAGTACTAATAATGGAGTAAAGTTATCCTCAAATGAATCAGCTATTGGACCAAGTGAAAAAGCTGTCAAAGCTTTTATAGAATCGGGAAATTCTTTATCAGTATACCCAGATGGAAATAGTACGTTATTAAAGCAAAAAATATCTGAGAAATATGGATTACGGGTAAACAATATCTTTTGTGGTGCCGGCTCTGATGAAATATTAAATCTATTAGGAAATGCTTATTTAGATCCAGGGGATGAAGTAATATATTCGGAACATGCATTTTTACTATACCGAATAATTACGTTAGCTAATAACGCAAAACCAATAATTGCACCGGAGATTGGATTAAAGGCTAGTGTTAATAATATTATTAATGCTGTAACTTCAAAAACAAAAATAATATTTATTGCAAATCCTAATAACCCCACTGGTTCTTATCTTAATAGAGATGAGTTATATGAGCTCAGAAATAAAATACCTGATGAAGTTTTGCTAGTAGTAGATGGTGCCTATGCTGAGTACGTCCAAGAAACTGATTATTGTGATGGATTAGATTTGGTATCGGAAGATGCCAATACAGTGATGACCCGAACCTTTTCAAAAGTATACGGACTAGCCTCTCTCAGAATTGGTTGGGCTTATTGTCCAACTTTTATTATTGATACGTTAAATAAAATTAGAGGTCCATTTAATTTATCGACTGCGTCCATATATGCTGGAGCTGCGGCATTAGATGACACTGAACATGTTCGAAAATCAATTGCATTGAATATCGAGGAAAAGAATTATCTCTATAAGAAATATTCTGAATTAGGGGTCAAGGTAATAAGCGGAGTTGCAAATTTCTTACTTTTAGATTTTACTAATATAGATAATTTAAATTGCAAAGATTTAAATAATTATCTAAGCGATGAAAACATCTTTTTAAGAGATGTTAGTGATTATGGACTTAGTGGGCACCTAAGAATATCAATTGGAAATAAAGAGCAAAATAGAATTGCTCTTAAGAAGATAGAAGAATATTTAGTTGAAGGAAATTATGTCAAAGAACGAAAATAATATAATTTTTGATAAGGTTGCGATAATTGGGATTGGCTTGATTGGGTCATCAATTGCAAAAGCAATTAAAAAAAGAAAAATTTCAAATAATATATCTGGCTATGCAAAGACAAATAAAACGAGGCAAAAAGTTAGAGAATTAGGTTACATTGATTATGTTGAAGATGATTTAGTTAGTGCAGTTACTGATGCTGATCTGATAATATTATGCGTACCTGTAGGTTCAAATAGGCAAATACTGAAGGAAATTTCTTCAAGTTTAAAAAAGGGATCAATCTTAACAGATGTTGGATCTGTGAAGTCAGAGGTAATTAATCAAGTATCAGACATAATTCCTCAAGGAGTAAGTTTTATCCCTGGACATCCAATTGCTGGAACTGAATTTTCTGGTCCTGAATCTGGCTTTGCAGAGCTAATTGAAGATAAATGGTGCATCCTTACTCCTTATGGCGATTTTAAGAGAAAAGATCTCAATAAAGTTATATCTTTTTGGGAAGGAATTGGAATGTTAGTAGATATAATGGAGCCAGAACAACACGATCTTGTGTTAGCGATTACAAGTCATATTCCACATCTTATTGCTTATAATATAGTTGGAACAGCAACAGATTTGGAGAAGGTAACCAAAAAAGAAGTAACAAAATACGCAGCGGGTGGTTTTAGAGATTTTACAAGGATTGCATCTTCAGACCCAATTATGTGGCGTGATATTTTCTTAAATAATAAAGAGGCAGTCCTTGAGATGCTGGGCAGGTTCACAGAGGATCTAGCAGACCTTCAAAAAGCTATTAGGTGGCAAGATGGGAAAAGGCTGGAAGAACTTTTTACAAAGACAAGAAAGATTAGGGAAGGTATTATAAAAGAAGAAAAATCGAGGTATTCTAAGTAACCAAATTTATTAAAGTAATTTTTTTGATGCAATATCTATTTGATCCTTCAGTATTTCCATAAATTGATCGTCAGCCATACCAGGCGGAATTGGGTCCAAGAACTCGACAGTTATTTTACCCGGGACTTTTTTTAGGGTATTTCTTGGCCAGTATTTTCCTGAATTTAATGCTACTGGAACGCAGGGTATATCAAGATTTTTATATAGTGCCAAGATCCCTCTTTTATAGGAAGATTCTGATAATATACCCTGTCTTGTTCCCTCGGGAAAAATAAGAATTGGTCTATTATTCCTTAGTGTTTTTTTCGCCTTCTTAATCATATCTTTTATTGCATAGGAACCAACTTTTCTATTTATAGCTATATTTCCAAATTTTAATGCATACAATCCAAATAAGGGAATAAATAGAAGCTCTTTTTTAAATATCATAATTGGAGTCTCATTCAGGATATGAATAAAATTTATTGTTTCCCATGCTGATTGATGTTTTGAAGCTATGAGAATTTTTTGATTTGGAATTTTATCTCTTCCAATAACTTCAAAATCAATTTTGCATGAATAAAAAAGAAGTTTTTGTGATAATTTAGCCCAAATACTAAGTACTTTAAGGCCTATTGATCTTGGCATTACGAATAAAGGCAGGAATGCAATACAAAAAACTAATAAATTCAGTAAAAATAATAAATAATACAATAATGATCTAAATAACATAATTTTAAATCTAGTTTAATTAGAATAAGAAATAAAGTCTTGTGTACGTATACTTTAAATATTCTATTGTAAGAGCTCTTAACTTTTCTGTTAAGGATGTGTTTGTATCTTGTAGAAGAGTGCTTTCAACATGAAATGGGATAAATTTAATATTTGGATCTGACTGTTTTAGAATAAATAAACTTCTCTTCATATGATAATTTGATGTCACAATGACTAAACTTTTAAAATTATTATTTTGCACCCATCTAATTGTCTCAAATGCATTTTCAAATGTATTATTTGCATTTTTTCCAAGGTCGATGCAGCAGTCTAGTAATTTCTTATCTGATTTTATTCGATGGGAGATATCACTTTTTTTTGTATTTGGATTTACCCCAGATATAAATAATCTTTGACCAATATTCTGAGAGAGTAATTGAATAGCGGTTCGAACTCGATTTTCTCCTCCTGTGAATACTACTATACCCTCCACATCGGGTAAATCTCTAGAAGTTGCAGTAAATTTCAATGATTTACCAAAAGAAATAACATCCATTACAATAATAGAGATACATATTAAAAATATTACATTTATATATACACGATGGAACTTTTTTTTCTTCATAGCTAAATTATGATTAGTAATTTTTGATAATTTTTCTAACTGTTAAATATGAAGATATAATACATATCAAAAAACAAAAAATGGGTATTGATAAGAATACAGCAAAATCATTCAATATTGATGTATCATAGATAAAATCATTAGAGATAGTATCATTAAACAAAATTGATATTTGTCTTAAAAAAGGATACATGACTAGTATTGTTAGCAAACCCATGGAAGAGCCAACTAATCCAGCTAGTATTCCAATTTTTGCAAACGAAAAAATAACTCTCTTTATAATAAAATTATTGGAAGCACCGATTAGTGTTAATAAATTTATAGTATTTGTATTATACATAATTGATGTATGCGTCCCGTATGTAATGATATAGGCGATAATGATTAAAACCAACAGGATTAGAAAGCCCCAAGCAACCTGGCTGGCTTGGATGACACTTATTGAAAGCTCTAAGAATTCAGGGTTTTTTATTAGAATTAGGTATGAACTGAGTAGTATTGATTTCAAATAGCATAATAGAGTAATCATTATTAGTAGATATCTATTATAAATTGCATCATTAGATATAATATCAGCAGGCTTTGGTGCAAGCTGCTTAATTTGCTTTCGTTCCATTGATTGATTTAGTACTTTATTTAATAGAGTCATTTTCTTTTATTTAAATAAATTTTTTTATCCGCAATCTCAATGATTGGAGCATTAATATCAGATAACAATTTTTCATCATGAGTTGCAATCACAATTGTCGTGCCAAGTTTGTTCATTTCTTGAAATAATGTTAATATTTTTGATGAATTGCTCTGATCAACATTTCCTGTTGGTTCATCTGCTAAAATAATTTTTGGTGAATTTACTACAGCCCGTGCTATGGCAGCTCTCTGCTGTTCACCTCCAGATAAGTAATTGGGATAAGTATGGATGCAATGTTCGAGATTTACCCAGCTAAGTAATTCTACAACGTTTTTTTTGTAATCTTTCTCATTCTTGTCATGGACCCTTAGTGGCAATGCAACATTTTCATATGTTGTTAAATGAGGAAGTAATCTAAAATCTTGAAAAACAAAGCCTATTTGCCTTTTTATTTTATGGAGCTCATTTTTTGGAACTTGATTAATTTTCTTACCAAGAAAGAATATATCACCGTTACTAGGACTCAATGCAGAAGAAATTAACTTTAATAATGTTGTTTTCCCAGATCCAGATGATCCTGTAATAAAATAAAAACCCCCTTTTACTATATTTAAGGATATATCAGTAAATATATCTCTGGTAATGCTATATCTATGATAAACATTTTCTAACTTTATGAGATTATTATTAATTGCCATCCCAAAATCACAACCATGTAGCTATCTTTTCTTGTTTAATAAGATCTTTTACTTCTACTCTTTCACGTATGATTTCATATTTATCATCTTTTACAAGTATTTCCGCTATTTGAGGTCTTGAATTATAATTAGAAGACTGGACCGAACCATATGCACCAACAGACTTAATAGCGATTATACTTCCAATTTTTACAGAATTCATTTTTCTATTTTTTGCAAAATAGTCTCCAGTTTCGCATATGGGGCCTACAATATCATAAACTTTATTAGATGTTCCGAGGTTATTTTTTACTGGCAGTATCTCGTGATAAGATCCATACAAAGTCGGTCGAATGAAATCATTCATAGCAGCATCAACAATTATAAAAGTTTTTTGGGTTGTAGTTTTTACATCTGTAACTTTAGTTATGAGTAAACCACTATTTGCGACTAAAAGCCTTCCTGGTTCTATGTAGACTTTTATATCCGCATTACCAAATATACTCTGAATTAGATTTGCATATTCTTTAAAAGTTGGAATATTTTCTTCAGTTGTATAAGAAACTCCCAGTCCACCGCCAAGATCAACATGATCTATTTTATGCCCAATGCTCCTTAGATTTTTTATTATATCATACATAATTGTATAGGCCTTTTTAAATGGTTTAAGGCTTGTAATTTGGCTTCCAATATGTACAGATATACCAGCAATATTTATATTTTTTAAATCTGCAGCAATTTTATATATACTTTCCGTATAATCATATTCAATACCAAATTTATTTTCGGCCTTTCCGGTAGTTATTTTGATATGTGTTTTTGCATCAACATCAGGATTAATTCTTATTGCAATATTTTGCTTTACACCCAGAGATTTCGATATGTCATTTATTCTTATAAGCTCAGATTGCGATTCAACATTAATACAATGGACTTTTGACTCAATTGCATAGTTCAATTCTTCGTCTGTTTTACCAATTCCAGAATAGATAATATCCTTACCTTTTGCTCCGGCGCTAATTGCTCTCTCAATTTCACCGCCAGACACAACATCTATTCCAGAGCCTTTATTTAATAGCAGTTTTATTATTGAAAGATTTGAATTAGCTTTCATTGCATAGAATATCTTTATATCCATATCAAAAGCTGAATAAAGACCATCGTATTGATTAATAATTGATTCTTCTGAATAACAATAAAATGGTGTTTGATTTGAATTAGATAGTTCTTGTATATTTATCTTTTCAATATGTAATTGATTATTTTTATATTCAATTGGATTCATATGTAGTTATCTCATTAATCTAAAATACTTTATCAATGTCAGACTTAAATCAATTTATCAAAGAAAGTAGGTTTGATATTATTAGGTTTCTTATCTAATTCAATATCACCTTTGACTCCACAAGATGACAATGAAAAGGAAATTAAGAATATTAACATAAATCTTAAAATCATATCTCTTAATAAAATTTTATTTGTATCAGGCATTTAATTTCTTTAACCATTCTTTTGCTGCTTTTTCAACATTTTCAGGAGATGTCCCACCGAAAGATAATTTGTTATAAATTATATTATCAAATGATATTCTATTTACTAGTTCTATTGTAATTCTTTCGTCTAAAGCTTTGTATTCTTCAATTTTTAAATCCTCAAGACCTTTATTATTAATTTCTGCGTATGCAACAAGTGAGCCAACAATTTTATGTGATTCCCTGAAGGGTATATTAAGTTCCTGTACTAATATATCTGCAATGTCTGTTGCTATCGAGTATCCTTTTTTAGCTGCAATAAGCATTATTTCTATATTTGGCTTAATATCACTTATAATTGCACTCATTACTTTGATTGATAAATCGACGCTATCAATTGCGTCAAATAAGGGTTCTTTATCTTCTTGAAGGTCTTTACTATAGGCTAAAGGCAAACCTTTTAAAACAATGAATAGAGTATTCAAAGATCCAATTACACGACCAGCCTTCGAACGTATTAGCTCGGCACCATCCGGATTTCGTTTCTGGGGCATAATTGACGAACCCGTTGTTAGGTCATCTGATAATGAAACAAAGTTAAACTCGGATGATACCCATAGAATGATTTCTTCAGCAAGCCTTGATATGTTTACCGACAGGATACTTAAATTTGATAATGTTTCTAAAACCATATCCCTAGATGAGACGGCGTCCAAAGAATTTGCCATTGGTCTGCTGAAACCTAATGCTTTTGCGGATATAAATCTATCGATTGGATAAGATGTACCAGCAAGAGCCGCAGCACCCAGAGGACATTCATCCAGTCTATTAAGTGAGTCGATGAACCTTGATTTATCACGGCTTAATGACTCAACATAGGAAAGTAAGTGATGCCCAAACGTGATAGGTTGGGCTATCTGAAGATGGGTATATCCAGGCATCACAGTATCGAAGTTAGATAGTGCTTGTTGAGCCAGATTTTTCTGCAGCTCTTCAATCAAGACTATAGTATTGTTTATATTTTCTTTTAAATAGAGTCTTATATCAGTAGCGACTTGGTCATTTCTAGATCTTGCCGTATGTAATTTTCCTGCAATGGGTCCAATGATTTCAGTAAGTCTATTCTCGATATTCATATGAATATCTTCTAAATCAGTTTTATATTCAAATTCATTCTTAGTTATTTCTGATCTAATTTTTTCTAATCCCATCACTATTTTTTTAGCCTCACCTTCTCTTATAATCGAACATTCTGATAGCATTGTAACATGGGCTATTGAACCATCAATATCATGCATAGCTAGGTGATGATCAAATTTAATTGACGCATTTATTTCTTCAATTAAGGAATTAGTTTTAGAGGAAAATCTTCCACCCCACATTTTATTTTTCATACTATATCCATCAATAATAAAACTTATGAAATTATTATAATTATTCTGAAGTTAAAAAGATAATATTTTATTTAATATTTATAAAAACCTTCTTTAGTTTTTCTTCCTAATTTTCCGATATTAACATATTTTTTTAGTAGAGGGCATGGTTTATATTTTGGATTATTCAAGTCCTTTTCAAGAATTTCTAAAATATTAAGGCACGTATCCAGTCCTATCAAATCTGCGAGCTGCAGTGGGCCCATTGGATGATTTGCACCAACTTTTAGAGCTGTATCAATAGAGTCTATATCCGATACGTTATTATATAAGCAATATATCGCTTCATTTATCATTGGAATTAAGACCCTATTAATTACGAAGCCTGGTTGGTCTTGACATTTTATTGAGACCATCTCTAAGCTTGTAATATATTCTTGGACTTTTTCTTCCACCTCACGCGATGTTTTCATATGAGATATTATTTCAACGAGTTTAATTATTTGAGGGGGATTCATAAAATGAATTCCGATGAAGTTTTCTTCTTTTTTTAAGTGTTCTGATAATCTTTTGATTGAGATTGAGGAGGTATTTGATGCAATTATGGCGTTATGTTTTAATATTTTTTCAATTTTATTATAAAATTTTGATTTTATTTCTTCTCTTTCAGTAATGCATTCTATAATTAAGTCGCTGTCTCTTAATATGTTTATATCTGTGGAGTAATTGATATACTTATGGGATTTATTGAATTCAAGAACACTTTTTGAATTGCTACCATATATATTTTTTTCAATTTGATTTTTAGATTGGGTAAGTTGTTCATTATTATTGTCATAAAGCAATATTGTATGACCCGCTCTTAGATTAACTTCAGCGATAGCAGTTCCCATTTGTCCGGCACCCGCTATTCCGATAACTTTAATCATTGTGTTATTTTTTTATTTTTTCTAGCTCTTTATCGAATTCAGGAACTGCTTCAAAGAGGTCTGCTATTAGCCCATAATCTGCAACTTCAAAAATTGGTGCCTCTTCATCTTTATTTATAGCAACTATAACTTTTGAGTCTTTCATTCCAGCTAAATGTTGAATAGCTCCGGAAATTCCAACTGCAATATATAATTCAGGTGCTACAACTTTCCCTGTTTGACCAACCTGATACTCGTTAGCGACAAACCCTGCATCTACAGCAGCTCGGCTGGCACCTACAGCTGCACCAAGTCTATCTGCAACTGACTCAAGCAATTTAAAATTATCACCAGATTGCATTCCTCTTCCACCAGATACAATTACACCAGCAGATGCTAATTCAGGTCTTTCACTACTTGAAACTTTTTCTTCGATAAATTCGGATAATTGTGGATTAGTAGTTGCGTTTATCTCTTCAATTCCAACATTTTTTTCTGATTGCTTGGCGGCCTCAAATGCTGTTGTTCTTACCGTAATTACATTTTTTTCAGTTGTTGACTCAACGGTTGCTATTGCATTACCTGCATAAATTGGCCTCTGAAAAGTCTTACCATCTATAACGGAAATAATTTCTGATATTTGACTAACATCCATAGAGGCCGAGACTCTAGGTAGAATATTTTTTCCATTTGTTGTCGCTGCAGCGACTAAATACTTATAATTACCCATGAGATCTAACAATAAGTTGGATGTTACTTCTCCTAACATATTTTTATACATTACATCGTCTGCTAATAGAACTTTATCGACACCAGATATATAGGATGCATCCTTGGCGACATTTTTACAACCATCTCCTGCAATAATAATATGAACAGGATTGGATATTTGACATGCAGCTGTAACAGCTTTTTTTGTCGCTTCATTTAACTTATTATTATTATGTTCTGCTAAAACTAGGACACTCATTATATAACTCCCGCTTCATTTTTTAATTTATCAACTAACTCCTCAATGGAGGATACTTTACCCCCACCAATTCTTTTTGGTGGTTCTTCTATTTTTTTTATGATTAATTTAGGTTTCATTTCAACATCTAAAGACGAAGGTTCTACATCGTCGATTGTTTTTTGCTTAGCCTTCATTATATTAGGAAGCGATGCATATCTAGGTTCATTCAATCTTAAATCCGTTGATATCACAGCAGGTTTCCGTAACTTTAAGGTCTGAAGTCCACCGTCAATTTCTCTAGTAATAAGAATATTCTCATTATCTACCTCAACCTTGGATGCAAATGTTCCAATAGAACAATTTAGAAGCGAGGCAAGCATTTGCCCGGTTTGATTGCAGTCATCATCAATTGACTGCTTACCAAGAATGATGAGGTCAAAATTATCTTGTTGAGCAATCTTAGAGAGTAACTTGGCTACGAGGAGAGGTTCGGGAGAATGCTCGCTTTTAATTAAAATTCCTCTGTCTGCTCCCATTGCTAATGCATTACGTATAGTCTCTTTACATTGCTCGGGTCCAATGGATACAACAACAATTTCATCACATTGCCCCTTTTCTTTCAGTCTAATAGCCTCCTCAACAGCTATTTCATCAAATGGATTCATTGACATCTTTATATTATTTAGGTCTACCGAGTTTGTATCCTTATCAACCCTAATTTTGACATTATAATCCACGACCCTTTTAACTGGCACAAGAATTTTCATATTTTAGCTCCTTTACTTTTCATAATTATCACCGGGAACCCAGAGTATATCGTCAAAATTCAGTTCTAGGTTCACATATCTTGCCGCAACAAACAAAAAATCGGATAATCTATTGATGTATTGTATAGACTCTTTGCTTATGTGCTCATTATCAACTTGATTAAGTTCTACCATCTCTCTTTCAGATCGTCTAGCAATTGTTCTTGCTATATGAAGGTATGAAGACACTTTTGAACCACCAGGTAATATAAAGGATCTTAGTGGATTTAGATCTTTATTTAGCAAATCTATATTTTCCTCAAGCCCTTTGATATAGCTACTCACGATTCGAAGGCTATCCGAATTTTTATCATTATCCGGAATGCAAAGATCAGCTCCAAGATCAAATAAATCATTTTGTATAGTAGCTAAAATTTGATCAATTAGTTTTAATTCACCATTTTCGATGAAAGAACGTGCGAGGCCAATAAAGGAATTGAGTTCATCAACAGAACCATATGCACTGACTCTTTTTGCATATTTTGGTATTCTTAAACCATTTCCAAGTGCCGTCGAACCATCATCACCAGTTTTCGTATATATTTTATTTAAAATGACGATTGTAGTTTCCTTCGATAATTAGTAGTTAAAATAAAAAAATATCATAATTAAAATGATGGCTATAAATTGTGAAATAATTCTTAATCTCATTAATTTTTGAGATCTATTTGCACTGCCACTCTTCAGCATATTAGTTAAACCAATAATTAATATAACCGCAACGATAAGCACCGATATTGTAATTATTATATTTAAAAACCCATTCATAATTTTATCTCATTAATATAAAGCATATAAACACTCAAAATACTATTTTCAAAGAATAATCGTTAAAATTTTTTGTTAGTATCTTATATTTAATAAAAGATATAGTCTTTATAATACAAAATTATTTGCAATATATATTTTATGGTATCACAGAAAAGAAAATTATTAATTTTATTACATGGTTATGGCTCTGATGGAAAAGACTTAGAGCCAATTGGTAGCTACATAAAAAAAAATATACCGAGCCTTGATTTTATTTGCCCAAATGGATTAGAAATTTGCGCTGTTAACCCCTCGGGATACCAATGGTTTCATCTATCTCAGGAGAGGAATTATGTATTCAGCGAAGATGTGCAGAATGCCATAGAAAATTTATACCACGGGTTTATCATTGAGCAGATTGAGCTACGTGGTATAAAAATCCAAGATGTTATTTTATGTGGTTTTAGCCAGGGTGCGATGCTTGCTTTAGCTATAGGGTTAACTCTGCCAGATAAACCTCTTCTGGTAGTCAGTTTATCAGGCTTACTTCTTGACAAAATAGATATAGTTGGAAAAAATCAGCCCAATTTACTTTTGCTTCATGGAGAAGATGATAGTGTTTTACCAATAGAGAATTATTATAAAGCGATAAACAATCTAAGACAGAGTGATATAAAACATACCTCAAAATCATTTAATAATTTAGCTCATAGTATAAACATTGAGGAGCTTGACTATTTGATAGATTACTTAGCAGATTTATTACAAGAAGATTAGTTTTTTTTGTTTTTGATAATAAAAAAACTATATATAACAAACAATAGCATTAAAAAATTTGAACCCACATTATAGCTAGATATCGATAGCCCAAATATTTTTACAGGATCTGAACAGTTTGGCTCTATTTTATCTAAATTTATTAAAAGATTATTTGTATTTATATTTTTACCCAATAACTGGTCAGAGCAGGATGATAGGTTTCTCCATAATTGATTTTCAATACCAAAATGATATATTGAGATAAATAGTCCAGCCATTATGCAGGAAATTATAACAATTGGGACTATTAAATTATGGATACTTTTAATATTATTTATCGGTAAATTTAATACAATAGCGAGAATAATTAGAATAAAATATGGGTAACGCTGGATAGTGCATAGATCACAAGGCTTAAACCCCATCACGAACTCCAAAAAGTACACACTTATTAGTATAAGGACACTATAAAATCCTAAGATTGCTGAAATAGATGAATTAGAGTACATTTTAAATCCAATATTTATAAAATATAATTAAGCTAATAAATAGCATTATCACTATAAGTATGACTATTGTATATTTTTTTGTTTGTAGGTTGATTTTTTTGAATATACCAATCATTTTTGGCCCTAAGTAATAGGTGAGGTATGTTATTATTTGATATCTGGCATATCTACCAAGAAGGCTAAAAAGAAGCAAGTGAATTATATTTATCTTAAATACCCCGCTCGCAATTGTAACAATTTTGAAAGGGAAGGGCGTTATCGCTCCAATAAGAATGATAAATGAACCATATTTCTGATAAGCATTCTGGTAAATAGATAAATCAATAAATCTACTAAGCATTAATTTATCTAGATAAAACCCAATCATATAAGCAATCAATGCACCTAAAGTCGACATTATTGCAGCTAGGATTGCTATTTGAATATATTTTTTTCTATATTTCAGCGTAGCAGGGATAAGTAAGAGCTCTACAGGCAATGGATTAAAGATACTTTCTGTCATTGCAAAGATAGAAATATAAATTGCAATGAATTTTTCATTAGCATAATTTTCAAAAATATGAATTTTTCTTTTTAGCAATTGTATAATACTCAAAATTCTTTCATTAAAATATGGACTACTTTCATAATGAGATAAATCTGATTGATTATCAATCAAGAATTAGGCATAATTATCTTTATATATTAGGATATGGGAGAGTAAAATATGATTAACTCAGGCGATACAAGCTGGATTTTGACTGCGACAGCATTAGTTCTTTTTATGACTATGCCAGGTTTGGCTCTGTTCTATGCAGGATTAGTTAGATCAAAAAATATATTATCAGTTTTAATGCATTGTGCTGCAATCTGCTGCTTGGCTTCAGTAATTTGGTTAGCCATAGGTTATTCATTGGCATTTTCTGGAGACGGCGCTTACATTGGTGATTTATCAAAGGTATTTTTATCAGATGTAACACGTGACTCTGTGTCAGGAACAATACCTGAGTCCTTATTTTTCTCATTCCAAATGACATTTGCAGTTATAACACCTGCATTAATAGTAGGAGCTTACGTAGAAAGAATAAAATTTGGGGCAGTACTAATGATAACATCATTATGGCTTGTGCTTGTTTATGCTCCTGTGTGCCATTGGGTATGGGGTGGTGGATGGCTCTCTGAACTTGGCGTATATGACTTTGCTGGGGGAATTGTCGTTCACGTGACCGCTGGTGTGTCAGCTTTAGTAATTGCAAAAATGCTTGGAAATAGATCTGGCTATCCCGATCAAATACAGCCACCGCACGCACCATGGATGGTTATGGTAGGAGCTTCAATGTTATGGGTTGGTTGGTTTGGGTTTAATGCAGGTAGCGCGCTTACAGCTGGAACAGATGCTTCCATGGCCTTACTTGTTACTCACATATCAGCTGCAACTGCATCTCTAGTCTGGCTTATTATAGAATGGTTAAGGTTCGGTAAGCCAAGCTTAGTTGGTCTAGTTACAGGAACAATTGCGGGACTCGCAACGGTAACGCCTGCCTCTGGCTTTATTGGTCCAATGGGCGGATTTATTTGTGGGCTGGCTGGTGGCATAGTTTGTTACTACTGCGTTGACCTTGTAAAGGTTAAATTTAATCTTGATGACTCTCTGGATGTATTTGCAGTTCATGGTGTTGGCGGTGCAACAGGAACGTTGCTTGTGGCAATTCTGATATTACCCATATTTGCAGGAGTAGGTCTTGGTGAAGGGGTCTCAGTATTCAACCAAATTGTTGTTCAAGCAACAGGAATCATCTCCACAGTAATCTGGACAGTTCTTGCGACAACAGCAATAGTTCTGATTACAAAAAAGGTGACCGGACTAAGAGTTGATGATGAGGATGAGATTGAAGGCCTCGATTATAAAGCTCATGGTGAGACAGGTTATAAATTATAAGAATTGGAGTAATATTATGAAAATGATAACAGCAATTATTCAAACCCATAAACTTGACGATGTCAGAGAGTCCTTGAATGAGGTCGGTATCATGGGTATGACAGTAACAGAAGCAAAAGGCTTTGGAAGAACAAAAGGGCACACTGAGATATATAGAGGAGCCGAATATCAAATAAATTATATTCCAAAGTTCAAAATCGAGCTAGTAGTTGAGGATTCTATCGAAGAAAAAGTAATAGAAACAATATCTAAAACTGCAAAAACCGGAAAGATTGGTGATGGTAAAATATTTGTTTGGGATATTGAAACGGCAATTCGAATTAGAACTGGTGAAACAGACGAACAAGCCCTGTAGATAAAAGTTCCAAAAATAATTTTTATGCCCCTGTGGTGGAATTGGTAGACACGACAGATTCAAAATCTGTTGCTTTAGGGCGTGCTGGTTCGAGTCCGGCCAGGGGCACCATATTAAAGAGGCCATTTTATGGATTTAGGCTTAAAATCAAAAAAAGCGTTAGTATTTGGTGGATCTTCAGGCTTGGGTTTAGCAGCTGCAAGAAGTTTAGCTGCGGAAGGTGCTGAGATTTTTTTAATATCTCGTGACCAAAAAAAACTTAATGGTGCCAGAGATGAAATCAAAAAAGATTTTGGAGTATCATGTGAATATGCTTGTTATGATATGACAAATAGTGATGAAATTGATAACTTTATAAATAATATCAAGTCTAGTGATTTTAATATTCTAATTAATAATACAGGTGGTCCTCCACCTTCCAATACATCAAATACTAAATCTGATTACTGGGAAAAATATATTAACTCTATTATTTTAAATACCATTAAAGTTACTGATAATTTGTTAGATTATATGAAGAAAAATAAATGGGGAAGGGTAATTACAATAACCTCATCTGGAGTTGTTCAGCCAATTAATGATCTGCTGATATCAAATACACTCAGGCCAGCAATAACTGGCTATATGAAGACTTTATCAAATGAAGTTTCACAATATGGTATCACCGTAAACACTATAATGCCCGGAAGGATATTAACCAATCGTACTTTACAGGTTAACCAATCCAAGGCTGATAAGGCGGGAATTTCATATGAGGAAGCCATTGATATTTCATCATCCGAAATACCTATCAAAAGACTAGGAAAACCTGAAGAATTTGGAGATGTGGTCTGTTTTCTTGCAAGTGAGAGGGCAAGTTACATAAGTGGAAGTAACTTTAGAGTAGATGGTGGTTTAATAAAAAGTATATAATATTTTAGGAGCTAGTATGAATATGGAAAATAAAAAAATTGGAGGTCATCTTCTCGCAGATCAGCTGAATATTAATGGTGTTGATACAATATTTTGTGTTCCTGGGGAGAGCTACCTTGGTTTACTTGATGGTCTCTATAGCTATAGCAATAAGATAAAACTAATTACGACAAGGCATGAATCCGGGGCGGCGAATATGGCTGATGCCTATGCAAAATTAACAAATAAACCAGGAATATGTATAGTCTCCAGAGGACCAGGAGCAACTAATGCTTCAAACGGGATTCATACGGCGTATCAAGACTCTACGCCGTTAATACTATTAATAGGTCAAGTGTCAAGAAATGAGAGAGACAGAGAGGCTCAGCAGGAGATTGATTATAAAGAAATGTTCAAACCCATGGCAAAATATGTGGCAGAAATAAATGATGCAAATAGAATTCCAGAATTTATAAATAAAGCTTTTTATATTAGTCAGTCGGGTAGGCCGGGGCCAGTTGTTTTATCACTTCCTGAAGATATGCTAATTGATGAAGTTATAGCTAAACCGACGCCTGCAGCAAAAATAGTTCAAGCTAGCCCATCTGTTGCAGATGTGAATAAATTTTTTGATAAATTAAAAATCGCAAAAAAACCAATTATAATTATTGGAGGAAATACATGGTCACAAGAAGCAATCAATAAGGTCACGAATTTTGTAAATAAGAATTCAATTCCAGTTTTAACCTCATATAGAGCTCAAGATAGATTTGATAATAGAAATGAAAATTATGTTGGACATTCAAGTTACGCAATTTCATCAAAAACAAAAAAAAGGATTCAAGATAGTGATTTTATTCTTTCATTGGGTGCAAGACTTGGTGAAGTGACAACCCAAGGCTATTCAACCTTGAATGTTCCAAAAATGGATCAATATTTAGTACATGTGCATCCAGGTATAGGAGAAATTGGATCAGTTTATTATCCTGATATAGCCATTAATAGCGGGATGTCAGAATTTTCTAATTTCCTACCAAGTTTACCTCAGATTAAAAATCCTGTATGGAAAGATTGGTGTCTCAAGGCAAGAAAAGAATATATTGATTACATTAAACCAACTCCGATGAGTGGTAATTTAAATTTTTCAGAAATAATAGGATATTTGAATAATACCCTCGCAGATGATGATATTATAATTGTAGGTTCAGGAAATAATTCCCAATGGGTGCATAGATATTATCAATATCGTAATCTTGGATCACAGCTTGTCACTACAGCAGGTTCTATGGGATATGCTGTCCCAGCTGCCATTGCTGCAAAACTTGTTTACCCAAAAAAAACAGTTGTATCATTTAACGGTGATGGATGTTTTATGATGCTAGGGCAAGAGATTATAAATGCAATCGAGTATGACTTGAACCCTATATTTATCATAATTAATAATGAAAAGCTTGGAACAATCAGAATGCATCAGGAAAGAAAATTTCCAAAGAGAGTAGTTGGGACAAGTATAAAAAATCCAGATTTTGTTGCCCTTGCAAATGCATATGGATTGAATGCGATGAGGATTACAGATACAGAGGATTTTTACGAAAATTTTGAAAGGGCAAAAAATAATAAAAAAGCGACATTAATTGAGCTAATAATTGATCCAAACGTATTAACCCCATCACTAGAAATTGGAAAAAACATTGGTTAATTTCGTTTAGATTAAATAACTATATTTACAAGGCTAATTGAATTATCCATCAGATATAGATAAATGTTAACCGCAAGTAGCATATAATTTTTATTACCTGAAGACCTATGTCCTGCATGACTAAAATTGGCAAGCAAGTGAACGTCTTCATGAATAGTATCATTACTGCCTTTTATTATGCGCTCTGCTAATAGATGAGACTTCATGGACTCTCGTTTATGGACAAGTATGGCAGGGGTAGTAAAGATGATAAGCATTAATGCACCTAACTTAATAGATATACCGCTTAAAATGAGAAGGCTTCCAATAGTCATAAAAGATAAAGCGGACAAGAAGGCAAGAATTGTAAGGGTTTGATGGTATTTATTGCTATTTAAATCCCCAAAAAGGATGCTTGTTCTTTGAATTCCAATCCGCCTCCTTTTTTTTGTAGAACCAATCATATATGCACCATGCAAATAAATATATGCCACAGCAATACGAAGTACTAGCATACCAATTTCATTTAAATCAAAATACTGCATTTTTTATTCATACTTATTTTTTAGTTAATATTTCTTATGCAAGTAAGACAAAACTAATTATATCTGTTAATTTTAGCTGAGTAACATTAATAAATAAAGTATATTTTATTAAAAACATATAATAGTTATATTATTCGAACGAATGTTTGGTACATAAATGAATGCACAATATGAGATTAATTTAGTTGGGTATAGATGTCCTATTCCAATCTTAAAAATAAAAAAAAAAATAGAGACTCTCTCAAAAGGTGATTATTTACATGTAAAAGCATCTGATCCAATGATAAAAGTTGATTTACCTTTATTTTGTAAAGATAGTAAATGTCGGCTAATATCAATGAAAGAAGAGAAGGATGATATTATAATATGCACATTAGAGCTTATTTAGTAATTTAATCTATTTCCTTAAACTCACAAAAACTAATGATGCAAATATTAATATACCACCAAAATATTGAGGCATAAGAAGTCGCTCATCTAGAATGATTGCAGCTGCTATAGCGGTCAATATTGGTTCAGTATTAAAAAATAATCCAGAAACTACTGCAGATGTATATTTGAGAGATAACATTTGGAAACAATAAGCACCAATATAACATACCGAGAGAATAATAATAGGTAGGAAAATTGAGAATTGCTCAGTATTAATTTTGGGTGATAATATTATATAAGCTATTATCAGTATTTGCATTGTACCGAGGTGTACCCAAAAGCCAAGTATAATCGGGCTCGACTTTTTACAAGCTACCCCTGAGGAGAAATATAAAAAGGTAGCACTTATACTTGATATTCCTGCAAGTAAAATTCCAATGGGATTTATATTGTTCAAATCTGGAACAATAACAAGTATAAGCCCAATAAATACAATTAAAAATATAAGAACATCTATCAATTTTATGTCATGCATACCTCGGAGAATACTTACCAGTAAAATTTGGATAGGAAATGTAAAAAATATTATAGCAGCAAGTGAAACAGGAATAAAATTTACAGATCCCACATAGCATAAATTGATTATTGCGGTTGAAATTGTCATAATCATGACGTGTGTACGGATTTCCCTTGGGATATTAAAGCTAAATTTTCCAGAAATAGCTAATATTATTGAGAAAATAAACATAAATAGTGCTCTGGAAATGACTGAAAAAATAGTTGGAATTCCATTCTGAATGCTATATGCGGCAAGAGGATTATTAATTCCATAAAAAAATGATGAGAGAACCGCGTAAAATGGTCCTTTATTTCTTTCAATATATTGATTTTCCGAATTTAATTTCATTAATTTTTCTAATACAAAATATTTTTAACTTATAATTTGATCTGAATGATGATAATAGTACGTAAGTCATTGCATGGAGATGATCTTGGAAAATAATATAATAGAACTTTCATCTAATAAAGCCTTTTCAATACAAAATATTGTAAAACTTGATGGCAGACTAAGTGCGTATCCTCCAAATCAAGGTGGGTATGTTCCATTAAATTGTTATTTGCTTAAAGAAGAAAATGGAGCATTTCTTTTAGATACGGGTTATTTATATCATCAAAAAAATGTCTTAGATCAATTAAAATCCTTACTCGGTCCAGATACTCCTTTATCCATCATACCACTTCGCATCAATGAATTTATGTCGGTTGGAAATGTGAAAGCTATTTCACAGAATTTTAATGTAATTGGCTATTATTCTCCGCACCCTGAAGGGGCAGATTGGTTTGACTTTACAGATGAAGAGCGGGACTTAAGTCTAAAGGATATCCCAACAACGATCGTAAGAGGCATGGTAAACTGTGAGGTTGGAGAGGGTTCTGGACGACATATTGACATAATGAGTGCTCCGATAAGACTTATTAATACCTCATGGATATATGATAAGAGTACGAAAATATTATATTCATCAGACATGTTTAATTATGGGATTGCAGAGACAAATAGTGAAGAATGGATAATTAATTCAATTGATAATGAAATATCATCAAGTTTTATAAAGTCATTTTTATTAAACACCAGGTATTGGTGGCTAGAAGGAGCTAAAACAAGACTTTTAAGAGAGAATATAAAAAAAGTATTTAATTCGTACGATATAGAAACAATAGCGCCGGGATATGGAAAAATATTTCAAGGAAAAGATCTAGTAAAGAAACAATTTAATTTTCTTGATGAAATATTATTAGAGCTTGATAAATCAAATAGTATAGCGCAATATGTTCCTAGAAATCATGTGAGGTGAAGAATGTCAAAAAGTAAATTACCAAGAGAAATACTAAATAATATATTTTGGTTAGGGGATTGCCTTGAGCAAAGATATCAAGGAAAAATATATCATTCCTATAATTCATCCTATCTTGTTGTTGGAGAAAAATCTGCTCTTCTTGTGGAGACAGGACATCCTAAGGATTTTAATGAGCTTCATGAACAAATAAAAGGAATTTTGTCAAAGAAGAAAGTTCCTTTAAAATATATATTTATTACACATCAGGAAACACCTCATTCAGGTGGTGTGGGTAGGTTTTTAAACATCTACCCAGAAGTCGAGGTCCATGGTGATATTAATGACTATCATATGGCTTTTCCGAAATATGCAGCTAACTTTAAGGCAATGGAGGTCGGTGATAGGATTGACTTGGGCGGAATGGAATTTATTGCTGCGGAACCAGTTGTACGTGATATGAGAACTTCTTTATGGGGATATATATCGCCACAAATGCTATTGTTTCCCGCAGACGGATTTGCATATAGTCATTATCATTGGGATGGGCATTGTGGTATGATCGCTGAAGAAGCAGATTCATTGGATCTATTTGATGTATCAGCAGTATTTGCAGAGCTCGCATTATTCTGGACAAATTTTGTAGATATGGAAATTTATACAAAGCGCATGGAACAATTGGTGGATGAACTCGGAATAAAATGTATTGCTCCAACCCATGGGCTTCCTATTCTTGATGTTGGAAAGACAATGCCAAAGGTCATGGAAGGGCTACAAGCTCCTTATCACAAGTTAGCAAGTTAAATTATTCCTTAGGATATGGTACATTTTTCCCAGAGTATCTCCTGACTCTAATATTTGCTTGTTCTGCATGCCCTGCAAATCCTTCAATAAGAGATAATCTTGAACATATTTCTCCAACTTCAGCGGATGTATTTTTATTTTCTATTCTCTGATAGGTACAAGTTTTTAGAAATTTTCCAACCCATAAACCACCAGTATATCTGCTAGCTTTTTTAGTTGGCAGTGTATGGTTTGTCCCAATGACCTTATCTCCATATGCCACATTAGTCTCTTCTCCAAGAAATAAGGAACCAAAGTTTTTTAAATTATCTAGAAAGAATGTTGGATTTTTGGTCATCACCTGAACATGCTCGTAAGATAATTTATTTGCTTCAATTAACATATCTTCCTCATCTTTACATAAAATTATTTCACCAAAATTTTCCCAAGATATTTTCGTAATATTTGATGTGGGCAATATGTCCAATAGCCTTTTAATTTCTGTTAAGGTATCCTGAGCAAGCTTTTCAGAAGTTGTTATTAGTATAGCTGGAGATGTTGGCCCATGCTCTGCTTGCCCCAATAGATCTGTGGCACATATTTCTCCATCGGAACTTTCATCAGCAATAACCAATGTTTCGGTAGGTCCTGCAATTAAATCTATTCCAACTTCACCAAACATTTGCTTTTTTGCTTCTGCGACATAAGAATTACCCGGTCCCACAATCATATTCACAGGTTTAATCATTTCAGTCCCAATACCCATCGCGCCAATTGCTTGAACGCCACCAATTAAATATATCTCATCTGCACCTGCAAAGTGCATAGCTGAAATAGTTGCGGGATGGGCCCCACCATTATGGGGTGGTGCGCAAGCGATAACCCTTTTAACACCAGCAACCTTGGCTGTAAGAATACTCATATGGGCTGAAGCAACCATTGGATATCTTCCTCCAGGGATGTAGCATCCAACATTTTCAATGGGAATATGTTTATGCCCTAAAAAAACACCAGGTAATGTTTCAACTTCCAACTCGTTCATTGTAGCGAGTTGTTTTAATGCGAAGTTTCTGATTTGACTTTGCGCAAATTTTATATCCTCGATATCACTATTATTTAATTGTGAAATTGAGTCTTCTATATCTTTTTTTGAAAGTTTGAATGACTCTGGTCGCCATTTATCAAATTTCTCTGAGTAATTTTGAACAGCAGTGTGACCATTCTTTCTTATATCACTTAGAATCGAACGAACTGTATCTTCTATTGATTGTCTATCCTCTGATATAATGCTATCCGGTTTACTTTCTTTTATATATTTTAGCAATTTAAGAACTCCATTTATTTAAAGACCTGTGGGTTTATTGGTGATCCAGTTCCACCCGTAATGATAAGAGGTGGTCCACAAAAGAAAAATTCATATACACCATCATCTGCACAATCTTTTGCTAACTCTTCGAGATAAAATATTTCACCCATACAGAGACCCATTGCAGGAATCACAACCCAATGCCATGGTTGATTTGCTTCTGATGTCTCATTGGGTCTAACTTCAACACCCCATGTGTCTGAACATATGGCAGCTACTTCTTTTTCATGACACCAATAACAATTCTCAAATTTAACCCCTGGTGCATCACCTCCAGCATATCCTCCCCAAGTATTCTCGCTTAAACATCTTTCCATTTGGCCTGTACGTACAATCACAAAATCTGCTTTTTTAATTTCAACACCTTGTTTTTTTGCACACGCATCAAGCTCATCATTGGAAATACCCTCTCCATCTTGAAGCCAATCAACGCCACGAAAACGAGCTATATCTAGAAGTACCCCACGACCATTCATTTTATCTTTAGAATTTTCTATTCCAAGAACATTTAAACCAGTCACATCTATATTTTTCGGATCATGTCCATTGTAGGCTCTATCTTCATAAAAAATATGACCTAGTGCATCCCAGTGTGTAGCACCTTGCACGCATAGATTTATTGTATCATCAGCATATCTTATCTTATTCCAGTCTTGTCTTCCACAAACAGCATCTGTACCCGTTGCTAGCATTTGATGAATAGGGTTAAATCTACCTCCAAATAAACCATTTTGCGGTCCGTCTCTATCAAGAGGTATTCCCAAGGAAAAAACCTTCCCTTTTTTTATAAGTTTTGAAGCTTCTATTATATCATCTGGTCTCACTAGGTTTAATGTACCTATTTGGTCATCTTTACCCCATCGCCCCCAGTTTGATAAGTCTTCAGATGCTTTTTTTATAGCCTCGAGGTTTACCTTAATATCCATTAGAATTCTCCCATTTTTAGTGAGCAGTCCAGCCACCGTCTATTAATAAACTTGTTCCAGTTATCATCTTAGCCTTTGGTGAGCTCAAATACAATATGCCATCTACAATATCCCGAACATCGACCAATTTTTGCATTGGAATCATTCCATAGACAAAATTTTTGAAATTCTCATCTTTAAACATCGGTTTTGTCATGGGGGTATCAGCAAAAGTTGGTGCAATTGAGCAAACTCTAATATTTGACGGTGCGACTTCGACGGCAAGAGCTTTAGTAAGCCCCTCAACTGCATGCTTAGTTAAACAGTAAACCGTTCTGGAAGGTGAACCAACATGCCCCATTTGGGACGTAACATTTATTATTACCCCCTGATTAATCTTTTTCATTAATTTTACTGCAATTTTAGATGTACGAAATGTTGCTCGAATATTCAGGTCAAGCATTAAATCAAGAGTGGCATCGTCAACATCTTCAATAAGCTTTGGCTTATTTACTCCAGCATTATTTATGCATATATCTAATCGATCCAATGACTCCATTTTTGCAAAAAACTCGTCACCGGTTATATCGAAATTCCAAACTTCTATATTTTTTGGAAACTGACTTTGTAATTCAAGTAGATCATTTCTTGTCCGACTAACAGCGATAACTTTTGCATTATTTTTTGCAAACTCTATTGCTGTAGCTTTGCCAATACCTCGCGCAGCACCAGTTATGAGGACTACTTTATTATTAAATGAGCTAGCACTATCCATAGTTTTTATGTCTGCCCGGCTTTCATTTCAGAATTATACCAATGATATATTTCTTCCCCAGTCATATGAATAACGCCATCATGTTGATTTATATAATCATATAATTTTTCAACATGACCAATTCGATGTGGTGTTCCAGTAAGGTATGGGTGCATACTTATAGCCATAATTTTTATATTTTCATCACTTTCCATATATAATCTATCAAATGTTTCTTTACACTGCTGATAAAAGATATTTGCAGGTTGATGTTGAATAATATGTATAACAATATCATTTGTTTCAAGAGGATATGGTAGTGTTAGCATTGGTCCATATTTGGTCTCTAAAGTTGTCGGTAAATCATCCATA
>TARA_B100001057_G_scaffold216023_2_pt1 | contig 42794 bp, 43 predicted proteins | sample TARA_B100001057 | Tara Oceans TARA_B100001057 (sample SAMEA2621839) | marine metagenome | biome: marine biome (ENVO:00000447); feature: surface water layer (ENVO:00002042); material: "saline water (ENVO:00002010), including plankton (ENVO:xxxxxxxx)" | depth 5 m | reverse complement strand
TCCACATTTATCTTATGAGCAGAATTTTCATCACTTTCAGCAGCAACTACATTCGTATATGCAGAACAATTTATAACTAGATCAGGGTCTGACCCCTCAAGAAAATTTGTTACTTCACGAGGTTTAAGAAAATTGACATCTGAAGAAGATACAAACTGTGCATTCAAATCAGTTTGATTTCTTAAGGATTTAGCTAATTGCCCATTTTTGCCAAAGACTATAATATTCATTTCCACCAAGATAAATTATTTTGGTACCAGTCTACTGTCTGTTTCAGTTGCTCTAAAATACTTTCTCTTTTTTTATGGTTAAGAAACTTCCTAAGTTTTGAATCATCAATGGCATATCTCAAATCATGTCCTTTTCTATCTTCAACAAATTGTATGCTTTCATTTAAATCCCATGTTTTTGTTGGCTCAAGTATTGACGTAAGTTTTTGTATTATCTCAATATTGGTAAGCTCATTATTGCCTCCAATTAAAAAGGTATCATTTGTAATTGAACTAGCCTGCAACTCTACCAATCTATCTACGTGCTCTCCAACGAAGATCCAGTCTCTTATATTTGTACCTTTTCCATAAATAGGAACTTTCTTATTGTCTAAAATCAATTTAATTGCCTTTGGAATAAGCTTCTCTGGATGCTGTCTTGGTCCAAAATTATTTGAGCAATTAGTAATCAAATAATCAAGTTTATAAGTTCTTGACCAAGCACGTACTAGGTGATCTGACGCTGCTTTTGAGGCAGAATACGGTGAGCTTGGATCATATGGAGTCTCCTCAAAAAATTTAGAAGATCCATTTAAATCTAAATCTCCAAAGACTTCATCTGTAGAAATATGATGGACCAAAAAATTCGATTTATTTTTTTGTAATTTTCTGGCTGATTCAAGGATGTTATAAGTTCCTTTGATATTTGTATCTATGAAAATTTCTGAACTTTCTATTGAATTGTCAACATGAGATTCTGCTGCAAAATTTACTATAAGATCTGGTTTATAGTCTTCAAAAACACTTCTAACCGCTTCTCTATCCCTAATATCAGAATTGATGTACTCGTAATTCTCTATCGCATTAAGCAACTCTTTAGTATTTTCAGATGTCGCATAATTTTGTGAATCAAAATTTATAATTTTTGCTTTTTGAAATTTATTTCTAATACGAAGCACATACTCAGAACCAATAAATCCAAGACCTCCAAAAACTAATATTGATTTAAATTCTCTTTTCATTTTGCATTTTCCAGAAAAGGTGCGCTCTCATCCTTTTCTGATAAAAAATATTCATCAAACTTTGGCCAAAACCCTTCAAAAATTTTATCTCTCCAGTTAATTGACCCTTCACTGTCCTTGCTGTAATAATTATCAACCTTATAACTTACTAGAGTGTTGTCTTCAAGGGTCATGAAGCCATGAGCATAGTTATTTGGCACCAAAAGACTATCTAGCTTTTGCGAGCATAATTCAAATGAAAAAACATCAAATGTTTCCATATTCATCACAACATCAATAATTTTTCCTTTTAAAACAGTTACTAGTTTTGTTTGAGATGACTTTCCAGTCTGAAAGTGCATACCTCTAATAGTCCCTTTATTAGATGAAAATGAAAGATTATCTTGAATAAATTTTTCAGAAAAGTTTTGCTCTTTAAAGTTTTCAACAAAAAAACCCCTGGAATCAACAAAAATATTTTTTGTAATAATTTTTGGCTTCATTTAATTCTTCCCCAATGATTCTTTTACAATTCCTAATAAATTTTCCTTTGTAGAGTCTAGAGAGTATAACTTTCTGGCGCGCTTAACTCCATTACTTCCTAATTCCATTCTAAGAGTTTTGTTTTCCATAAGTAACTTCAGGCTATTATGCCAATCTGAATCTGAATTGCAGAGGAAACCAGTTGTGCCATTTATAGTGATATCTGAATTAGCACCAACATTATCAGCTATAGTTGGAAGGCCTGATGCCATGTATTGGATTAACTTGAAACCACACTTGCCTTTTTCCCAATCAGAATCAAACAAAGGCATTATTCCAATATCATATTCATCTAAATTTGATGACTCGTTGCTATCATTATAATCAACATAACTTTGTGTAATATCGTCACTAAATTGAAAATTATTTGCGCCTATTACTATTACTTCAAAACTATAATCTTTTGACAAATTCTTAAGTATTTTATCTACCCTAGACAGATATTTAGAGGTTGATGGTGAACCAATCCAAACTATTCTTATCGTCTCAGAAAATATTTTTTTTGCTTGATACAGGTTGGTATCAACCACCGTAGGTAAGAGATAAACTTTTGAATTTGTTGCGTTGATAGCATACTTCTCTAGATACTTATTCCCTACAATTACAGCAGAGGATTTTTTCATAACATTTTTAATTTTGTTCCCTAAAATGAGTTTGATAATAAAATTATCAGATTTGTCGTACCTATGGAAAACAGCATCATCATAAATAGTTAAAAAGTTAATTCCTTTTAATTTCAAGAGGCTTTCAAAGATGCTTGGGAAATAAGGAATTAGCTCATATTCAATCAGAACAAGTTTTGTATTTTTAGATGATATAAAAATTATCTTGAAGACTCTTCTAAAAAAAGACATTAAAGCTGAAAAGATTGGCGGTTTATTTCCTGCTAAAAGACTCTCAATATAACTTTCATCAAAAAACGGAGAGATTGAAATAGTGAAACTTTCTCTTAGTAGCGGCACGTATTGAAACAATCTATACCTGCTACTAGGACCTTTTTCAGTATATTTAGGTAAAAGAAGTATGTCTTTATTTTTCACTTACACATCTTTGTAGATTTGTTTATATTTCTCGACTCCATCTTCAAGAGTAAAAAATTTTCTGTAAGTATTCTGACACCTTTCATCCAAAGAATCATTTAAAAGGAAGTCTTTTACCTCTTGGGGGTTTTGATTATTAAAGTTGATTATTTTGCAGGCATTATTAAAAGCTGAAATCTCTAAAATATCCTCATTGAAATTATTACATAACACTGGCACATTGGCAGATAATGATTCACCAATTTTAGTTGGCATAGAGGCTGAAATTGAAAAATTAACTTTCAAATTGAACAATAGACAATCAAATTTTTTAAAAGCGTAGGCAATATCTTTTCGTTCAGCAAAATTAATTTCATATGATTCTGATGATAAATCACAAGTTGCAATCATTTCTTCAATTTTTGATCTTTCATCTCCGCTAAATATAAAAAGTTTTCCCACATCAAAAGTTTGTTTCATTATTTTAAAAAACTTCAGAGTTTCCTCAAAATTATATGCTCGCCCTGTAGAGCCTAAATATCCAAAATTTAACTTTTTATTATCTATTCTTTTAAACGTTTTAACTTTTTCTGCACAGGTTCGTATCACAAGGATTGTTTCTTGATTTATATTATGTTGTTCTTTGATAATATTTTTTGACATTTCTGTGAGAGTTACGATTTTTACCGCTTTTCTGAAGAGAATCCTTTCAATAAATTTCATAAATTTATATTTGTAGCTTTCTTTAGACCAGTTGTCTCTATCAACCTTTTCATCTACCCAAAAACCTCGAATATCAAAAATAATTTTAAAGTTTAGTAGCCAGTTTAAAAAAACAAGAGGTATTCCAAGAACATAACCTCTAAGATGCAAAACATTATAATTAAAAAAAATTCTTTGATAGAACAAAGTGAAGGTAAGAATTAACAAGTCATAAATTGTAGAGGGTATCTGTGGCTTCTGATGGTATTTATGCACAATCCATTTAATTCCTTTATTTCTCAGAATTTTTTTAATTCTCTCTACATTTTTAGTATTACTTAAATGGTTTGGTTTTTCGAATGAAACAACAGAAATTGTAAAATTTCTTGAAAGGCCCTCAAGATATTTTAAAACTTGAGTATAGCCTAGAGGTTCTAGCAATCCATCATAAGTTAGGTATAAGATCTTATTTCGACTCATGATTATTTAGATACCATTGATTAAATTGTATTAAATACCAAAGTTTATATTCGTTGTTAGTCTTGCCTGCAATGTGATCATTAAAAGTTTTTTCTATTGCTTCTTGATTAAAAAAATTATGCTTCATATTTGTTTCTTTTGATAAGTGATCATAAGCCCAATCTTTTAATTCATCCTTAAGCCAAATTGATACTGGGACTCCAAATCCTTGTTTTGGGCGATCAAATAATGGAGTTGGCACAAATTCTTTAAGGATTTCTCTTAGAATTTTTTTTGTTTCACCTTTTTCACTAATTTTATCGTTTTGTTTTATTTTTCTAGACAGCTCAATAACATCTAAATCCAGAAAGGGAACTCTAGTTTCAAGACTGTAATGCATTGATGCTCTATCGACTTTGCAAAGAATGTCATCTGTCATGTATGTTTTAAAATCGCTGATCATCATTTTATCAATGATGTCTAGGTCGTCTTGATTTTGGAAAGTTTGATCGATCGTTTTGTTACCAGGGAGAGTATCTTCAAAAATTTTATCCTCATCTTTCCATTCAGATACCATTGAATTATAGAAATCAAAATCAGAATCAATCCCTTTTATCTTTCTTGCACCTTTCTCAAATTTAGCTTTAAAGTTTGGAGCAAGTTTATCAAAAACCCAGCTAACATTTGATTTTGATAATCCATAGATTAAATCTTTACCAAATGATGGAATTGAGGATATTAATTTTGCATATTTTTTTCCCAATAAATATCGATTATAACCACCAAAAATTTCATCTCCACAATCACCTGTCAATATCACTTTTACTTGCTCTGAAGCCAATCTAGAAATAAGCATCGTTGGTATTTGTGATGAATCAGCAAAAGGCTCATCATAGGCTAAATGAATATTTTGAATTTCATTTAATGCTAATTCTTTTGAACATGTCAGATTTTCCATTTTCAAACCAAGATGATCAGATATTTTCTTAGCATAAACGGATTCATCAAAGTCTGAGAATTCAAAACCGATATTAAAGCATTTAACATTACTTGCGTTTTGGGCTACGAAACTTGTGATTAGACTTGAATCTATGCCTCCTGAAAGAAAAGTGCCAATTGGTACATCAGAGATTTGCTGCATTTTAACTGAATCCTCTAAAGCCTTTGTAAGCTGTGATTTAGCGTCTTCATGAGATAGTCTTTCATTTGCTATTTCAGGCAAATTCCACCAATTCGAAATATTAAAATTTCGCGATTCCTCAAATTCCTTTATATTAGTTATTTTTTTTAACTTTAAGTTTTTTAAATTAAATTTGATTTTTGATCCTGGGCTTAATTTAAAAGACGATTCATATATTGTATCTGGACAAGGGACATACCCATACCGAAGAAACTTTCCAACAGACTCTCTTGAAATATTCGAATCGAAGCCCTTCATTAATCTATTTACTCTTAAATCTGATGAGAAAGAGAGGAAATTTTCTGAAGATGAAATATAGAGGGGTTTCTCCCCTGCCCGATCTCTAAAGACTCCAATTTCATGAGAATGTTCATTAAGAATTACAAATGAAAACATGCCTCTAAGTTCGTGCATGAATTTTGAATAGTCAAATTTCTTAAAAAGTTTAATTAAGGTTTCGGTATCAGATGTAGTTTGAAAATTGTCATTGCTTAAGAATTTTTTTCTAAGCTCTAGATGATTATAAATTTCTCCATTAAAGATTAAATGAAAACCATCTTCACTAAATGGTTGATTTGCTTTTTCAGAGAGGTCCAGAATTGAAAGCCTTGTGTGACCTAGGACAACATTATAATTCCCCAATCTATATTTAGAGACTCCCCTAGCATCTGGCCCCCTATTCTTCAAAATTTCAAGTGAAGAATTAATTACATCTTCACTTACTTCATCTTTTGAAACAAAACAAAATAATCCACACATTTTATTCTTTTATGATTGCTAAGTACTCGTTAAAAATTTTATCTCCACTAAACTTTTTGATAGCCATTTTTCTTGAGTAGGTTCCCATTTGGTTTATTTTCTCTTTGTTTTGTACAAAATATTTCATTTTTTTTAAGATCTCTTTGGCAGACCGATCTCGGACAAAAAAACCATTTTTACCTTCTTCTAGACACTCTCTACACCCTGGAACATCACTAAGAATCAACGGCATGCCACTTAGTGATGCCTCTATAGCTGATCTTGGTAATCCTTCTCTATACGATGGAAGTACAAATACATTATATTCTGCATATAGATCCATTACTTCAGATTGACTTAAATCACCAAAGAAATTAATTTCCTCAAAGTCATATTCTTTTTTTAGATTTTCTTGGTTTAACGATGCAGGATTATTTTTATCACTAGATCCTGCAACACCAATTAAAATTTGTCCTTGATAAGCTTTTATAATTTCCTTAGATGATTCCAGAAACTCAATTAAACCTTTATCTTTTAAAAGTCGACCCACAAAAAGAAATTTTACAATTGATAAATTCTTACTGTTATTAGAGTTAACAAAATTTTTATGGTTCAGGCCATTTCCGTGAATAATTTTTATATGTTTCTTGTTTATTCCGGAATTTTTTAAAAACTCATAATCATCCTTGTTCTGAACAATGCACTCTGATTTATTGAAAAAAACTGATGACCTTAATAACAACATATATACTGCTCTAATTAACTGTGAAGATAAAGTTTGATTAATAAATAAATAGCCAAAACCAGAAAAAATATATATAAATTTTTTCTTACGAAAAAGAAATGAATTTAAAATTCCTAGAAGTATTATTCTTGGAGAGACAAAGAAATTTATATGTTCTTTAGATTTGAAAAGCACTCTAAATGATAAATAGGTGTCTTTTAAAATATTTATTAGGCTAAAAGAGGCATCGGAGAAATTTGTATCAATGAATGAAACCCTATTAAATTTATCTTTATTGCCCTTCATATTACAGACAACAAACATTCTCTTATAATCCGATAAAAATTCTATTAATTCTTTTCTATGAGTTGAATAAAAAGAGTAATTATTTATAAAGAACATCAGATTCTCTTTGAGTTATTTTCAGATATTAAGAAAATAAAAAATATAATAAATGGGTAATAGATTGAGAAGCGATATCTTGAGAAAGTTCCAAAATTTGATGCAATAAAACTATACAAAAGTATTGTTGCTAACAGGCCTAAGGCGAAGATGAGAAATATTTTTATGTCGATGTTGAAGTGATCAAGCTTATAAATAAAAAATGCAAAGACCCCATAGAGTGCCATCACTTCTACGAAAACTGCAACACCTAGAAGGCCACCAGCTTCAAATGGAAACGGTCTGAATAAAAAATTAAAGAAAGAAGGTATAAGATCAGAAAGAAAGGCAAAATAACCATCATTTATATTGAATGTGTAATCAATTTCACCACCACCATCTTCTACAAAAAAAGCTAGTTTATATAAATCTAAATAAGGTATATAAAAATCATAAAATAAGAAGCTAATTGCTATTAGTAAAATTGAATATAGTGTTATTCTAAAATAGCTTTTTTGCAAATTTAAAAAGTACCCTAAAGCAATTACAAGGAGCCCAGGAACATTTTGAAGTTTAACAAAAAATAAAAATAGCAGAGAAAGCAGCATTAAAATTACCTTTTTTTTATACATAAAGATTAAAGCTAACGTCGCGAAAATAATTATTGGGATTTCCCTTAACGATACAGAACTATAGAGTAGAAAGCTTGGTATGATCAAGGTGAGTGTTATTAGTTTCTTATCAGCGATTCTATAGAGGTAGCAATAGAAGGTTAATAACAAGAATTTATTGATAAATGCTCCAGAAATTAGTGTCATAGTTGAAAAAATAGGCACATACGACCATAGAGAGGCTACAAAATAAACTGTACTTATAGTACTAAAACCGAATTTGTCTAAGAATTTGTCTGGTATTTCTGCACCTTGATGCACGAAATTGAGAACTCCCATATATCTAAATTGATCTCCCATATAACCCGGATCAAACAATAAATAGTTAAAGAAAAATGGGCTTATCAGAAAGATCATCCATATTAAAAAATATTCTTTTGGAATTAATTTTATTCTTACAAAAATGATTAGAAATAAAACCAGTAATAAATAGTTTGATAATTCAGATAAAAAATATTCTATAGAGAACCCTGGGAAGAATCCTAGGGCTTGATCAACATTAAATACATTAGTTACATCAACGTTAAACAATATTCCTTCTCAAGTAAGTTATCAGTACTGAACTAGCCCAAGAAATAAATACAAACCCTAAAAAAATAAACGTTGGAGAAGTAACTCTAGGATTTTCATGAATGAAAGGTTCCTCAATTACTTCAAAATATAGCAGTCCATCTCCACTTAACAGACTTTTTTCAAGTAAATTTTGCCTCACTAAGGAGTTCAAGGAGACTCTTGCATCTCTGTCTAATGTTGTGTTCGCCTCTTTACTTAAAAAATCCATCTTCGCATTAATAGAGATAAGCTTTCTTTCTTTTATGAATTCATCTGTAACTTTCACAAGTCTTTGAAGAAGCGCTAGATCCCTTTCTGGTGAGGTGGTATCTATGTAAAGAATATATAAATCTTTAGTACTTTTATCTCGCAAAAAGTTCACTTTACCATTGATTAAATTTTTTAAATCATTGTGGTTATATGATCTCTTTGGTTCTAAGCTAAAAATAAAATTATTTAAGCTTTCCCAAAATGTAGAACTGTAAGCATAAATATTTTTATCTTCGTCATACGAAAATCTATAATAAATGTCATTAAACCCCTCATCCCAAAGTTTTTTTGCCACCTGAGATGAATTTAGCTGCCAGTAAAACATATCAAAGTTTTTTGAGCTTTCCTGAACATTCAATAGATTTGAGAGAGCACTGTCACCTAATGAAACACTTGATTCTTGTACCTCATTTAATTTTGTTTCAACTCTGTAGATTGGATCTAATGACGTTAAGTAAAAAAAAGAAACAATTGCAGACACTAGAACAAGTATTAAGTTAAGTCTTATCTTTTCGAAAAATATTGAAAAAAGACTTTTAATTATCTCAATAATATTTTCGTTTCCTAAAAAAGGTCTACCTTCACTTTTCACAGATGAGATTGTATCAGCAAAACATCAACTTGTTAATTCTAAGTATTCCTTTGACGCCTGATCTAAAGTGAATTTCTTTGATCTTTCTATTAATAATTTTGAGGAAATTGGGTTTTTAATTCTATATTTTATGGCATCTGCCATCTCAATATAGTCCCCTATCCTAACTAATGACCCAAATTCACCATTATTTAGTATTTCAGAAGGGCCGTGAGGGGTGTCTGTTGAGACAACATTTTTACCAAATGATATTGCTTCAAGCACTGCCATAGAAAAACCTTCAAAGTTCGATGAATGAACCAATAAGTCACATTTGAGAATAAACTTAGAAATATTTTTTTGAAAACCTAAGAAGGTGACATTGTTTTCCAAACCTAACTCTTGAACTTCTTTTTTTAAATCTTCAAGGTTTGGCCCTTCTCCAATTATTTTTAATTCAACATTTATATCTTGTTTTAAAAGATGTTTTATTGATCTTAACGTGGTTATATAATCTTTATCGTCGCTCAAACGACCAATAGAAAGAATATTGATTTTTTTTTCATCTAACCTTTGTGAGCCATCTTCAATTTTAGGCAAATCAATGCCATTATAGATGGTATGTAATTTGTTGGGCGGTACTGAAGAAATAGCCTTTAGTGATTCTTTAACTCCATTTGAAACACATATTACACCTGATGAGAATTTATACATTAGCCTCATAGATAATGAAATTTTCCATAAATTGGTTTTCATTATCTTTTTAGCATTTTGATTGCTAAAAGATGTGTGCTCAACAAGAAAAAGTTTTCCTATCTTTCCAGAAGTAAGCCATGAAAAGATACTTATCAAAGTTAAAGGCCACATCGCAGCAAAGGTTGCATCTGGTTTAAGATTTTCAAAAATTTTCTTTAACTTAAAAAATGAGTTTCGGATTCTTTTAACATTTAAATACTCAATAGAAATTTTTTTATTAATCTCAAATGGACTCTGATTTGATTTTAACAAAGGACAAATTGTAACTTTATGCCCTAGATCAGCCCATCTATTCGCAAGTGAAATATGTACCTTTTCTGCTCCTCCGCCTCCTAAAGTTGGAAGTATCACTAAAATTTTCATTTGGTTGGTGCCCAGGGCCGGACTTGAACCGGCACGAAGTTTCCTTCGAGGGATTTTAAGTCCCTTGTGTCTACCAATTTCACCACCTGGGCAAAATAGAGCAGTTAATCAATTACTGCTCGCCCTTTTAATTTTTCCCAGTCCTTTTCTGGTCTTACCTCTAAATTTGTCTTCCATGCACCTTTTACGACATTGAGATCTAAATTATTATTTTCTGCAAAATTAATAAGTGCCTGAATATCTTTTGGAAAGCAGCTTCCACCAAAACCATGTTTACCATCATGACCCGGAACATTGGTATGAGAGCTACCAACCCGTCCATCCCTAACAAAGCCTTCTATTACTTTTTCCCAATCAGCATCAATGGAATCTGAAATTAGTTTCATTTCATTTAAAAATGATACTTTTGTTGCAAAATAAATATTGCAGACATACTTTATTAATTCCGCAGTCTGAAAATTTGTTTCAATTATTGCAATAGACTCACCAAACCTATCCTTATAGAGTGCTGCTACTTCTGAAGTATCTGATTCTTTACCTCCCAAGATATATCTGGTTTGCGATAAAAAATCAAAGGTTGCAGATCTTTCTGTTAAAAATTCAGGATTGAAAACTATTCTTAGTTTAGGAAATTTCTTTTGTATTTCTTCGCAAGTGCCTGGAACTACTGTTGAACGGACCAAAACAATTGGGTTGTTGTCTTTAATTGCATTCTCAATTTCAGAAATACATGCAAAAAGAATATCAAGGTTTATGCTCCCATCTTTATTTGATGGTGTTGGCACAGAAACAAATATGAATTCACTATTATTTACGACCTCATCAAGAGTATTTACAGACTTCAAAGGATCCTTATCATAAACAAGAACACTTGCATTATAGCCGACCGCAGGAGAGAATCCATGCGCTACAGCACTACCAACAAAGCCCTTACCTACAACACCTATATTTTTCATGTCTCTCCAAAAATAAAGTCATTATATTATCTGATTAAAGCCTAAAAAACTAATGAATTGACCAAATTATTAGTTTCTATAAACAAATATTTACATACTCTCTAATTATTATCTTTCTAAAAGAATGCTTTTAAAAGTGCTACTATTTCTAAAACTGCCAAAAATGATATTATTTACGTTTTTTAGGGATTAAATTGAGTAAGAGAATTGTAATTACAGGAGGGTGTGGGTTTATTGGTTCACACCTCGTTGAACTTTTATGTAAAAAACATAATGTGACCGCATTTGATAGGTACAATAGCGAATCTGATCACTACTGGCTTTCAGATTCACCGCTTAAAGAAAATTTTAATGTAGTTCTTGGCGATATTAGGGATTATGATTCAGTCACAAAGGTTCTAGAGGGGGCTGACATAGTTATCCACATGGCTGCTTTAATAGGAATTCCTTATTCATATGTGTCTCCACTAGCGTATGTAAAAACAAATATTGAGGGGACTTATAACGTATTAGAGGCTTCGAAACAAAAAGGCATAAACCAAGTTATGATTACAAGTACAAGTGAAACTTACGGATCAGCACAGTATGTTCCAATGGATGAAGATCATCCAAAAGTTGGACAATCACCTTATAGTGCCAGCAAAATAGCAGCAGATCAGCTTGCAATAAGCTACCATAGATCCTTCAAACTACCTGTAACAATCGTAAGGCCATTTAATACCTTTGGTCCACGACAATCATCAAGAGCTGTAATTCCAAATATAATTTCTCAAATTCTTGCAAATAATGGTCAAGTTAGCCTTGGAAATGTTACCCCCACAAGAGATTTAACTTTTGTTGAAGATACCTGTGCAGCATTTGAATCAATAATTGGTTGTGAAAAATTGATTGGTGAAGAGGTTAATATCGGAACTGCCACAGAAATTAGCATTGAAAATTTAGTTTATGAAATATCAAAAATTATGGGCATTAAAGCTAATATTAAAGAGGATGTTCAAAGAATTAGAGAACAAAGCTCAGAAGTAGATAGGCTTTTTTGTAAAAATGATAAATTAACTTCAAGCACTGGATGGAAGGCAAACCATAATTTAAATCAGGGTTTGAGAAAGACTATTGATTGGATAAAAAATGTTGATTCAAATAAATTAAAAAAAATGAGTCATTATAATGTCTAAATTTATACCATTATCGGAACCATGTCTGACAAATGAAGATAGAAATCTTTTATTAAAATCATTTGATTCAACGTTTATCTCTTCATCAGGAGAATACCTCAATAAATTTGAAGAAAAAATAACAAGCTATACAAAAACAGGTGCATGTGCTTTGACTACAAATGGAACATCTGCAATTCACTTAGGCTTAAAAGCACTTGGTGTAAAGGATGGAGATGAAGTAATTTGTCCGTCATTAACTTTTATTGCATCAATAAACCCTATTTTATATTTGAATGCCAATCCTGTTTTCTTAGATTCTGATAAATATTTTTGTTTAGATATTGATAAGCTTAAATATTTTCTTGAAACAGAAACTTTTACAACAAAATCAGGAACTTTCAATAAAAAAACGCGAAAAAAAATATCTGCATTGATTGTAGTGCATGTATGGGGAAATGCAGCAAAAGCTGTTGAGGTATCAAGAGAATGCAAAAAAAGAGGCATAAAAGTCCTTGAAGATTCAACCGAATCACTTGGCACAAAAATTTTAAAGCAAAATTTATACACTGGAACAATAGGCGATGTCGGTTGTTATTCTTTTAATGGAAATAAAATAATTACTGCAGGAGGCGGAGGTGCAGTGGTTTCAAGTAATAAAAATATAATTAAAAAAATTAAGTTTTGGTCCACCCAGTCAAAAAGTGATCCCTTTAATTATTTGCATAATGAAATAGGTTTTAATTATAGGCTTAGTAATCTACAAGCTGCGGTCGGCCTCTCACAATTAAAACGACTTAAAAAGATAATATCCCAAAAAAAAGCACTTCGAAAAATTACAGAAAAAGCTCTTGAAAAGAAAGGGTTCGAGCTACATGAATTGCCGCCATATTCAGACAATAATTGCTGGCTTTTTGTGATGAAATGCAAATCAAAAGAAAGAAAAAACCTACTAAAAACCCTTAACAAAAAAAATGTAATGGCTAGACCTGTTTGGGGCCTTTGTCATAACCAAAAATATACAAAGCATTTTCAAAACTTTGAGATAGATGTTTCAAAGAAGCTGGTGAATGAATCAATATGTTTGCCCTCCTCATATAGTCTTACCGAAGAGCAAATTAATTTTTACACTAATCTGCTTTGATGGAACTAATCGAATCTTGAAAGAAAGACTTTAATGCTGCTGCATCATTATAAAAAGCAATAAAATCAAATCCTAGATTACTGAGTCTTTTTGCATATGAGACATCTTTAGCCATACTCCCAACCTTGACTCCATTTGATTGGATAATTTCTTTAGTTTCCTTTAATAATTCAATGATTTTAGGATCCTCAAGATTATCAGACATTCCAATAGATTTAGCTAAATCAAATAATCCTATATAAATTAGATCTATTCCTTCAACCTTTGAAATCTCAGCAATATTTTTAATTCCTTCATCTCCCTCGACCAATACACCTAAATATTGCTTGTCATTTGCTTTTGATAACGATTCTGTAAGATTCTTATCTGAAAAATTATGTTGCCTTGTATATGGAGATAGCCCTCTATTTCCAAGAGGAGGATATTTAACTGAGTTGATTATTTTCTTTGCATCCTCTGCAGATGAAACATGAGGAACCATTAAAGCATTTGAACCAGTTTCTAATATCCTCAATAAGTGTTGCTTTTCATCGTTTGATGATCTTATGATTGCTTGTTTTCCACGAGCTTCACAAGCCCTTACCATATTTTCCATATCTTCAAAGCTAACAGAACTGTGCTCTTCATCTATTACAATAAAGTCCAAATCCGTAGTGCATATAGCATCAATGGCATTTACTGAGTTCAATGAACACCAGGTACCAAACCTTTGTTTAGATTTGCTCATTTATTTATACCCCGAAAGAAATACTTCATCACTATCCATCAAATTTTCAGCGTCTATTCTATCATTTTCATTATCAACTGACTTTGTTTTAAACTTCGTCTCAACCATTCTTACCTTAAAGCCATGTTGAATTGCTCTATTCATCTCAATTGATTCCTGCAGTTCTAACGAAGTAGGCTTCAATTCATTGTTAAATTTTTTCATGAAACCCCATTGGAATGGCATCACACACACCTGTTTAAAAAATTTTGTTCTCACTTCCTCATGATCTTGAGACGGTATTGGAGCTCTAGACATATATAGAGCATTCATTTCATTATCACAGACAACTTTGATTTCAGCTGGATCATTAAGATCATCTAAACTAGCCTCATAACAACCATTAGAAACAGGAACTGCACCTGAAGCCACTGGCTCAAGAACACTATCTATCATTTCTGGCCTTATTAATGGCTCATCTCCCTGAAGAACAACAACAATATCATCGTCATCTAATCCTAAACTCTTTGCCGCTTCAGCAACTCTAAGCCCAGGTCTAGTTATATTTTTATCGGTATTAATAAATTTGCCATTAAACCTGGAAACTTCATTCTCGATTTCAATGTCACATCCTGCAACGAATATTTCAGATGCAGCCTTTGATAGGCAAGATCTCTTATAACAATGTTCTAACATTGTAAGTCCACGTATCTTACAAAGTGGTTTTCCCGGGAACCTGGTCGAACCCATCCTCGCTGGTATTCCTATTACAATCCTCATGTTTTTTTTAAAAAAAAATTTAGGTCTTCAAGAATATCTATATTTTTTTCAGAAGCAAGGCTAACTGAGCTTTTGCTAACGTTGCTCCATACAGCTAAAAAAGATCGAAAGCCAGCTCTTTTCGGCTCTAACAAGTGGGCTATATTGTCGTCAATAAATACCATTTCTTCTTTGTTTAGATTTTTTTCCTCTAAAATCCGATCCAATGCTTCCAGCTTTGTTTTAATTTCAAACTGATCTATTACCAGAGATTGATTTACACATAAATTAAAGTGCTCCAAAATCTTTAGAACGCTACTCTTATCTTTCAAAGTTGCAATCATAAGCCTATTTGAATTCAATTGAATCTTTAGGAAATCTAAAACCCATCGGTATACCGTATGAAGGTCTATCCAATTAGAGAAATCATGCTCCTGAAGTTCATTTCTTGCCTGATAAAAGAAAGGCTTGTATTCCTCAGACTCTATAAGAAATGTATTATGAATTTCATCAAAAACTTTTTGAGTAATTTTTTCTAAATTCATTTCTGAATAAAGAATTTGATAAAGCGTGTAATATTGTGATCCCCCTTTGACAAATGGCCTTAATGCTGTAAAACTTTCTTGTAATTCTTTATCAAATTCTTCGATTTTATATCTTATATCACTATTACCTTTAAATTTTTGCAATGCATTCCAAGAGCAAACCAAACACTCATTTGTGCTATCACAAACAACACCATCGAAATCAAAAACGTAAAAATTTTTCATTTAGTAAAGGTGTTTTTGAGTACTGGAAAATCTTCTATCTCAACTATGTATTCATCTCCGTCTTCAAGAAATATTCTATCTCTAATTCTTTTAGGAGCTCCTGTTAAGATTAAATCTCCAGGAGACAATGTGAGCCATTTAGATAGCTCAAAAATAATTTTCCTAGGCTTCCATATGAATTCAGAAGTATTTCCATCTCTTAGCAATTCTCCATTATGAAGTGCCTTTATTGATTTATTTTCAGGATTATAACTAGTGTCGATATACTGGCCTACTGGACAGAAATTATCAGCACTTTTTGATCTAGCTAAATGGTGATCTCTTCCGGAAATATTCTCACACGAAACATCATTACAGGGCAAAAAACCTAAGATGTACCTTGATATATCAAATTCTTCATTTGGAATATCTTTAGCAGATCTCTTTATAACGAAACCAAGTTCAGACTCTCCCCAACATTTTAGGTCAAAGGGTAAATGAACGGCGTTCAAATGGGAAGTTATTGCATTAGCGCCTTTAAGAAAGATTACCGGCTCCTCCATCTGATCATCAACACCTGTAGCCCCTGAAAAATTAGTTGCAATGCAAATAATTTTTTCTGGTGATACTGGAGGGAATATATTCACCTCCTCAACACCTATTCTAAGTTCACTTATTGAAATTTCGTCCTCAAAAGGAGAATTTAATACTTTTGAAACCCCATCATTTTCAAGCTTTCCATAAAAAATTTGATTTGGATTATTTTTTTCAGCAAACCTGATAATTTTCATTTCTTAGAATCAAAGAATAAATTGATTATTTTTTTCTCTCAGATACTCCTTGAATTACCTGCAATAGACCGTCCCCTAAGTCAGTAAAGTTTTTTAAAGCTATCCTTTTTGCGCTATTCATTTTGAAAGAGTAAGGAGTAATACCATAGTGCAATTCATCATTGTTTTTTTCTTTGTATAAGATCTCAATATTGCCACCTAATATCTCATTAAGCATCAGCAAAAGGTCTTTAACCTTGATTTGCTGATTTCCAGAAATGAATATGTGTTTGTTGATGTATTCATCTGAAAGAGTTTCATAAGTCATCTCTGCGGCATCATCAATAAAAACATACTCTCTTATTTCTTCTCCATCTCCAGCCCTTTCAATTTTTTTATTTTTAAGAGCAGATTCGATAATATTCGAAATTGAGTTGAATTCATTTGCTTGTGGACCATAAAGTGATCCATATCTAAGAATAGTGAAGTCTATTCCATACTTTCGTGAGTATTCTTCAATAATTTTTTCGCAACATTGTTTTGAAACGCCATAAAAACTACCATGCTTACTATTTACATATACAGAACTCGAAAAAAATAATCTTTTAAGATTAGAATCCTTTACTTGCTCTAATAAATTTATTGTGCCCTGAATATTGTTCTGGAGTGTCTCTGCAGGGTTCTCATCTGAGTGATCAATATCAGCTTGTGCAGCAAAATGTAAAACAATGTCTATACCTTTTAGTGCTTCATTTAGCTTTTTACCATCAAATAAATCTCCTTCGAGAAATACTTGATTATCTAAGAGTTCTTTTGGTTCATTTTTATCAAAGATTAAAATTTCATGACCTTTTCTAGAAAAATAATCAGAGATACTTTTTCCTAAAAATCCACTACCGCCAGTCACAAGTACTTTCATAAAAATTTCCTCAAGTTTTCTACTGCTTCACTCTCCAAATCTCTTCTAACGTCAGATGTATATCCGCCGATGTGTGGTGTTAGTATAACATTGTCTAAAGACGCTAAATTACCCTTGTACGGTTCATCATTAAAAACATCTATGCATGCTCCAGCTATGGTTTTATTTTTAAGTGCTTCAAATAAGAACTCTTCATTAATATTTTTTCCTCTAGAGGTATTGATGAGCAATGCATTTGGTTTCATTATTTTGAACTGCTCCTCTGAAATAATTGGCTGGTTATCCTCTGCACTTGGGGCGTGTATAGTGACAATATCCGAACACTTTAATAGTTCATTGATATCACAGTACTTTACAGAGTTTTTAGATGAAAATTCTTTATCCTCGCATGGATCATAAGCAACAATATTCAGATTAAGACCAATTGTTAACTCAACTAACTTTTTACCTATTGACCCTAGACCAATTATGCCAAGAGTCTTGCCACTTATCGTCTCTCCCATTTCTCTCTGCCAATTATTATTTTTCATCTCCATCTGATGTGCTGGTATATTTCTAAAAAATGAAAAGAATAATGAGATAACTAGCTCTGCAACGGAAAAGGAGAGGTCTGTTTTTGTAGTAGCTACATTAATACCTTGTTCTCTACAAAAATCCAAATCAATATTATCCGTACCAATACCAACTCTTGATATAACTTTAAGGTTTCTTGCTTTTGATAAAATTTCTCTTGAATAAATCTCAGTTCCAGCAATTATTCCATTTATGTCAGCAACCAGCTCTAATAGCTCTTCTGTTTTTAGCCTTCTGCCATGTGTATTAAAAACACAACTATATGTCTCTATCAGATTACTAAGCAAAGATGGGTCTAATTCACCAAAAGAACTTGTGCTAATTAGTATTTTTGATTTCATAGCTTACCTAAATGTCGAGCTGAATAATTTTCAACAAGCTTTTCAACCCTCTTCATCATATTTGGTTTTAAATAGCTTCTCATTTCTTTTATTTCCTTTGCAATCTGGTCCTCAACGGATAAATGTTTTGTTGGCTTTTTCCATCCCAATTTTTCAAAAATTGAACTATCAGGAGCATCATCTAAGGATTTTCTAGGCACTTTTTGTTTTTTCATTTCCTTAAAAACACCTTTTGAGATTTTTATATTAAGTTCAGATGAGATTTGTTTCACATATTTCATAGGCTCAAAAACAAGTCTTTCGAAAGGAATTTCAATCATATTAAATTTTTTGTCATCCTTAATTTTGTTGCCCTCCTCAAGCCACTCTTCAAGCATTATAATCGCCCTCTCATATTCATCTGCCTTTGCATAATCTTCAATTCTATTAACAATAAAATGTGGTACTTTTTGTCCTTTTATATCGTTATACATCATCCCATTTCTTGATTCTTTCCCCCACCTTTTGCTCCATCTTGCCAAATGATTAAGCATATAAATGCTTGATGGACATCTAGTGAGTCTGCAAAATATTAATCTTTCCCCAAGTGATTCAAATATTGGTGCGGAAAGAGCAGTAATGCCATGACTCATAAAATGAAGAACTCTTTTATCGTTAATAAATTTTTTAAATAGCTCTTGATCATTAGAGTTTGACATTCTATGTATGTAGTCTTGTTTTGTTGGATACTTAAATACGCTCGAATGATCGTAAGGTCTAAAATTTTGATCTCTAAGTAGAGATTGGTTATAAATTTCATTGTCAAAACAACAATTTAGTAGACTCACCGCTGTATTCATATCAATATTTTTGTGAGAGTATAGCCCACAAACTTGCTCTACTAATGGTCTATGAACCCACATTTCAACTCTATCTAGGCTTGAAATAATTTGGCTAAAGAGCGTCTTTCCTCCACCAACAAAACCATCTACAAATATAATTTTATTTTGTAAAAATGATTCCCTTGAAAGCTGTCTTTCTTTTGGCATATTATTTTTTGATTTTAAAAGAGACAAATCGGTCCTTTGTTTTTTTTGCCATTCCTTTTTTAATCATCTGTTTCCAATCGCTATGAAAATAATCAAAGTAAATATCATTTTTCATGAGATTTTCAAAATCATTTTCAACTCTTTCAATACTGGTGTACTTGTCTGAGAGAACTATTTCAATTTCTTCGTGATATGGCTTACAAATATTCTCATTTGGTTCGGCAACTTCATGTAGTTTTAGTTTGGTCCTTAGCATATTTATATAAGAATAATTTTCTGTTTTGTTTTGATAATTAGCATCATCGAGAACCACATAGAAAGTTTGTTCAGCACATTCAGCAAAAGCATTGATCTCCTTGAGGAGGTGTTCAAGTGTATGCAAGCTATCAAAAAAGCCAAGAGATGGTTTAACATTAAGCTCTTTTAGGACTGGGATACCAAGATTAGAATTTGTACTATCAAATGCTATAAATTCCCAATGATCATTTAAGTTTACTTCCAATGATTTGCAAACTGCCTCGTTTATAACACTCCTAAGAAAACTTCCTTTAGATGGATTTGTATCCCATGAGAATACTTTGCAGTCATTTAAAATTGCGTGCAGTACAAGCGCAAGAGTGCTTGCACCACAGCCTGTTTCAATCAGTGAAGTATTTTTTAAATTGCTTTCTTTAAGAACCCTATAAAGAGCAAGGCATTCACTATCAGGAATACCATTGATCCATCTAGGCATCATTCTCTTTACGAAGATTAAAAAATCCTCATTATTTTCTAAAATTTCTTCTTTGTTCCCAAAATGAAAGTCAAACATTCAAATACCTCGTAGATAGCTCTCTTAAGATTATGCGTAATTGTAAAACATATAATTATCACTTAAAATACCCCATCTTAAATTGATACCTATGGATATTGTTGAATTATTAGACAAAATTGACATTTGGGACGCCGAAAATGTCTTTCATCTTAAATCTGATCCATCAAGATTAAAAAAAGTTCTTGCTCACTACGAGTTATACAAAAAGGTCGAAAAAGTTGATGGTGAATTTCTTGAATTTGGGGTATTTAAAGGTGCTTCGTTTCTGAGGTTTGTAACATTTTCAGAGATATTTCCTAAAAGAAGAGATAGAAAATTCTTTGGGTTTGATTCATACGAAAAATTTCCTAGAGAAGATGTTAAATTGGGTTCAGATAATGAGTTTATATCGCGCTTTGAAGAAGCTTCAGGGGATCCAATAGATGTTGACTCACTCCAAAAATTAATAACTGATAAGCAATTTTCGTCTCCCGATAAAATAAATCTTATAAAAGGGAATGTATTTGAAACTGTACCAATTTTTTTAAAGGAAAACCCTGATTTGAAAATAGCTTGTCTACATTTAGACATGGATGTTTATGAGCCAACAAAATTTTGCTTAGATAAGTTATATCCGATGCTTGAAAAAAACAGCATTATTATTTGTGATGATTACAATCAGGTAGAAGGAGCAACGCAAGCTTTTGATGAATTTTCTGCTGAACATGGCAAGAAAATAGACAAAATGAATTTCAGCAAAACACCGTATTTCATTGAAAATAACTAATCTTGTATTGCATTATAATTAAATAGATTATGGATAAAAGACTATTAATTCTAGGTAATGGTGGACATGCTATTTCTTGCAGAGAAGTAATTGACTCCACTGAAGAATTCAATTTCGCAGGCTTTATCTCAAAAAATTTACAAAATGACAAAGATATTATTGGAGTTGATTCTGATTTAGAAATGCTTTTTGAAAGTATTAAATTTGCGTGCATAGGTATTGGGCAAATTAAAAGCAATTCCCAGAGGATAGCGAGTTTTAATAAATTAAAACAAATTGGTTACACCTTCCCAGTTATCATTGCTTCAACAGCTTATGTTTCAAGTTCCGCTGAGATTAATGAGGGAACTATAGTTATGCATAAGGCTTTTATTAATTCTCAATCAAAAATAGGCATTAATTCCATTGTAAATACTGGTGCAATTGTTGAACATGGAGCCAGTGTAGGTAATCACTGTCATATTGCTACAAAAGCAATTATCAATGGAGACGCAACTATAGGTGATAATTCGTTTGTAGGAAGTGGTGCCACTATTCTGCAGGGTGTGAACATAGGGAAAAACTCTATTATTGGTGCAGGTGTAATAGTTAAAAAAAATACTGAGGAAAATTCATTAATCAAATGAAGACAATAATAATTGCTGAAGTTGGTGTTAATCATAATGGCTGCTTAAAAAATGCATTTCAGCTTATCAAAGAGGCAAAATCATGCGGAGCTGATTTCGTAAAATTTCAAATATTTAAATCTGAAAACCTGGTAGATGAAAATGCAGAAAAAGCACCTTATCAGAAAAGAAACATGTCTGAAGAGTCAGATTCACAATTTGAAATGCTTAAAAAACTTGAATTATCATTTGAAGATTTCGTTGAAATTAAACAGGAATGTGAAAAAAATAAAGTAAAATTTATGGCATCAGCATTTGATCTTGAATCATTAAATTTTCTTCTGAATCTTAATTGTGATTATGTGAAAATTCCCTCTGGAGAGATCAACAATGTTCCTTATCTAAGAGAATTTAGAAATTGCAATTCAAAGATTATCCTATCTACAGGCATGTCAACTATTGATGATATAGAGTTTGCATTAGGAATACTTACTTCTGCAGGGATTGATAAAAAAAGTATCTCTCTTCTTCATTGCACATCGAATTATCCATGCGATCTTGAAGAGATAAATATGAACTCGATGGTTACAATTCGTGAAAAGTTTGCCGTTGATGTAGGTTATTCTGACCATAGCAGTGATAATGCTGTTTCGAGTGCTGCTGTTGCGATGGGTGCTTCAATAATTGAGAAGCATTTCACATTAGACAATGAATTAGAGGGGCCTGACCATAAAGCCAGCCTGAATACAAAAGACTTTAGAAAATTTGTTAAAAGTATAAGGAAAATTGAAAGAATTCTTGGTTCTAGCACAAAAAAACCTACTGACTCAGAGAGAGAAACAAAGAAATTTGTTGAAAAGAAGATATTCGCATCAAAACAAATTTTAAAAGGTGAAAAGTTTTCTAATTTAAACATGACAACCAAAAGGTCAAAATCTGGAATTAATTCTAGGGATTGGGATTTAGTTTGCTCAAAAGAAGCAATAAAAGATTTTCAGGTAGGTGATTTAATTGAAATTGAATAAAAGAAAATCAGTTTTAGTGGTTTCTTCAAATAGAGCAGACTACAGTCTTTTAGAACCTCTGATGCATCAGCTTATTTCTCAGAAAGAAATAAATTTTGGATTAATTGTTACAGGATCACACTTGCTGAAAACATTTGGCTACACCTTCAATGATATTCACCCAAAAATACGAAAAAAAACCATTTCAAAAATCAAAGTTCTTGAATCTACTTCTAAAGCTTCAATGATAAAGACTATTGGATATCTTATAGAAAAATTCTCTTCAGTCTTTAAAAGACTAAAACCAGATTTAGTGATAATTCTTGGAGACAGATATGAAATATTTTCAGCAGCTACCTCTTGCCATCTTCTCCAGATTCCATTGGCTCATATTCATGGAGGAGAAGTTACATCAGGTGCATTAGATGACGGCTTTAGACATTCAATTACAAAATTTTCTGATTTACACTTTACCTCATCCGTTGCACATAGAAATCGAGTAATTCAACTTGGTGAGCAACCTAGAAAAGTCTTTAATGTAGGGCCCATGGTTCTAGATAATTTTTTGGATCTTAAATTTTTATCTAAAAGTGTGTTAAGAAAAAGATTAAAGATTCTAAAAGCAAAGAGGGATTTTCTTGTTTGCTTTCATCCACAGACCCTTGGAACGGATAATAATTTAGAAGCACTTAATAACTTAATTGCTGAAATGAAGGTCTTTAGAGAGTATAACTTTATTTTTACAGCCTCCAATAATGATCCAGGAGGTGAAAAATTGAATTCAACAATTAAGAAAAATGTGGAAATGTGTAAAAATTTTTATTTCTATGATTCCCTGGGAGGTCAATTATACTATTCGCTACTTCGGTCTTGTGATGGTCTTATTGGAAATTCTTCAAGTGGCATTATTGAAACCCCAATATTTCAAAGATACTCACTTAATATTGGAGAGAGACAGAAAGGAAGAGAAAAAACAAAATATACAATTGATTGTGGAACAAGCAAAACTCAGATTCATAGGGGCCTTAAAGAGCTATTTAGTAAATCGAACAAAGTATTTAAATTAAAAACAAAATATGTAAGCCCATCAAAATTAATTGTTAATAAAGTTAAAGAAAAGCTTATGGGGGAATTGAAAAAGAACAAGTCATTCCATGACCTCAAAACTTAATTAAAAAAATAATATACTAAGACTATGAAATTTGAAGGAAAAACGATAACAGTCGATACCACTATCTACGATGCTTTTAAAGTTCGGGCAGAGGCAGGGGTATCTCTTGTAGTTGTTGATAAAGAGCTAAAGTTACTTGGGACTTTGAGTGATGGAGATCTTAGGAAGGCAATTCTTACAAAAAATAATTTATCAGATAATATAAGTAAAATTTTTAACTCAAATCCGATCTTTGTTGATGAAAATGAATATTCAAAAAGCTTTGCGAAAGATAAACTTATAAAAAATAAGATTGATATGGTCCCTGTTGTTGATAAAAGCAAAGGGCTAATAAATATTGTTTATCTAAAAGACTATCTCTCAGATCCAGCTAAAGAAAAAATTAAAATCCCATTAATAGTAATGGCAGGAGGCAAAGGCACCAGACTTGCTCCATTTACTGATATTCTTCCCAAGCCACTAATTCCAGTTAATGGGAAAACAGTCATTGAACGAATTATTGGAGGATTTACTGAATATGGTATTGAAGAGATTTCATTGGTTGTCAACTTTAAATCTGAAATATTAAAAGCCTACTTCTCAGAACTTGAACCATCCTATAAAATTAATTTTATCAATGAAAAGGAGCCTTTAGGAACCATTGGCGGCGTAAATTTAGTAGATCTAAAAAAGCATAAGACCTTCTTTTTAACTAATTGTGATATTTTAATTAACATAGATTATTCAGATTTATATCATCATCACAACGATTCAAATAATGACCTAACTTTAGTAGCTTCTACAAAACAATTTACAAACCCCTACGGAGTATGTGACTTAGACAAAAATGGTAATTTAAAAAACATAATCGAAAAGCCATCAAGCGAAAGCCTTGTAAACACAGGATTATATGTAATTAATTCATCAATTCTAAGCCTTATCCCAAGTGATAAACCATTCAATGCTACAGATTTAATTGAAAAATTACTCGAAGAGGAAAAAAGAGTTGGAATTTATCCTATAGATGAAACTCAATGGTCAGATGTGGGTCAATGGGATGAGTTTAGGAAAACAATTGAAAAAATCTAACCTTAAAATTGTAATTATTGGCTTTGGCTCAATAGGCAGCAAACATTACTGTTACCTCAAGAACAGACCAGAAGTTGAAAAAATTGCAATACTTTCAAGCAGATCAAAAGATGAGCTTCCCGATATTAAACTTGATACATTTAAAGACGTAAAAAAATTTGATCCAGATATTTTCTTTATATGCAATCAAACCTCTAAGCACGAATCAGAGTTAAGCAGAATTGAGAAAAACTTTTCTAATAGAGTTATTTTGATCGAGAAACCTCTGTCTAACAAACTCATTAACCTCGATATATACAAACAAAACAGGTATTTTGTTGGATACAATCTTAGATATCACCCTTTAATTGATTTTTTAAAGAACGATATTGAGCTGTCCGGCTTTGTCAAAGCTGAAATTTCAGCTCAAACAGACCTAAGGAAATGGAGAAATACAGACTATAAATCTAGTTATAGTGCAAAATCTATTGAGGGTGGGGGTGTAGCTCTAGATTTAAGTCATGAAGTTGATTATTGCAGATATTTATTTGGAGATCTTGATAAAATCTTTTCAGAGAAGAGAAAAATTTCCAATCTAGAAATAGATTCAGAAGACCAATTCAGCTTAATTGCAAAGGTTTCTAATGAAGAAAGTTTGTTAAATTTTAATTTTTCATATTTTTCTCAAAAAGAAGAAAGAACTATTAAAATTTATTTTAATGACAGATTAATTCATTGTGATCTAATAAAATCTTCAATAATTGAAGTAAAAAATGGACAAGAGAAAATGATTGAGCTTGCTGCCTATGTTCAGGAGGGTACTCTAGAAAAACAGTTTGTTGATATTATTTCAAGTGATATCCCTAAAGCAGCTACAATTAGTGACGGTCAGAAAGTTTTGGAACTAGTTTTATGAAAAATAAACAAATTCTATGCACTATTTGTGCAAGGGGTGGCTCAAAGGGCTTACCTAATAAAAATTTATTAGAGATTGGTGATAAGAGCTTAATTGGACATACATTGACTCAAGCGAAATCAGTTGAGGATATTGATTGTGTAATTGTCTCATCAGATTCTGATAATATTCTTGAAGAAGGGAAAATGTATGGTGCAGATATCCTTTTACGGAGAAGTGCCAAACTTGCTTCTGACGATATAGGAAAGATAGATGCAATAATTGATTGTCTGACTCATGCTGAAAGTAAGCTAAATATTGATTTTGACTATGTTATAGATCTTGATGTTACATCTCCCCTTAGAAACACTAGTGATATTAAAAATTGCCTTGAATTCATTAACAATCATGGTTTTAAAAATCTAATAACTGTTACGAATTCAAGAAAAAATCCATACTTCAACCAAATTGAAATTACAAATGAAGGTCCAAAACTCGTAAAAACCGGGCATAATATCACAGGAAGACAATCTGCACCTAAGGTTTATGATATGAATGCCTCAATATACGTTTGGTCTAAAGATTTCTTAATAAATGAAAAATCTCTATTTTCCAAAGATACTATTGTTTATGATATGCCAGAGGAAAGATCATTAGATATAGATAATGAACTGGATTTTAAATTTGTAAAATACTTAATAGAAAATGAGCTTTAAAGAAAACATAAGTCTTGATGATAAGAAAGTAATCTTGTTGGGAGCTGGCCAGATTGGCTCCAAAGTTTTGGATTACATTAATGAATTTGATACAAAAGTATTAATTATTGATGTAAAGAATCCAAAAAATATAAAAGAAGGGAACCAATTTAAGCACTTTGATTGCACCGAATTAGATAAAATTGCAACAGCATTTGAGAATGTGATATCAGAGTTTGGGGTGCCAGATTTATTTATAAACGCTTCGTATCCCAAAAATTCAAATTGGGCTAATTGTGATTTTAATAATCAAAACTCTTTAGACATAATTGAGAACATAAACTTCCATTTAGGCTCATATACAGTTTTGTCTAAAATCATTTGTGAAAAAATGAAATCGGTAGATATAAGGGGATCAATTGTTCTTTTAAATTCAATTTATGGAATTGTTGCTCAAGACGAAGAACTATATACAGATGAGAAAATAAATATGAGCATGCCTTATCCAATTATTAAATCAGGGGTTAGTGGCCTTACGAGACAGCTAAGTTCTTATTATGGAAAATATGGGATAAGAGTAAATTCAATATGCTCTGGGGGTATAAGGGGTAATGTTTCAGGTATAGAAGAAGATATGGATAATAGTTTCGCTGAGAAGTACTTAAAGAAGGTTCCTCTTAGAAGGATGGCAACAACTGATGATGTTGCAAATATGGTATGTTTTCTTGGATCAGATGCTTCGAGTTATGTCACCGGTCAAAATATTCCAGTTGATGGTGGGTACAGTGTTATATGACCGAAATACCAAAGTGGCTTATATCTGATCAAACTATAACTAACTCATTTCAAAAATTATCTTTCGATAGAGGTATTGGGTTTCAGAATATTATTTTCTTTCTTATCATAGCGGTCAGCATCCCGGTAGCTTTTTTAATATCAAACATAAGATTAGCAATTTATAAAATAAAATATGGAAGCGTTCACAAAGAATTTAATTATAAAGATATTCTCATAGGCAATGATTACGACACTGACTATTTTTACCCCAAAAAAATTTTAGACAATAATGGAAAGAGTTTCGAGCAATTTAATCAGTTTGATCCATCAAATTTTTTCAATAGTGATATAGGTTTTTTTTATTATCAGAAAATTTTAATAGAAGCATGCAAAGACCTTCTCAAAATTACGAAGGTTGCTGGTTTAAATGCTAAGTTTTTAATATTCATTTCATCCTTGAGGAACATAATTTTTTATGTAATTTACAGAGCGTTTTTTAAGTTTCATAAAAAAAAGGGTGTGACTGATATTCATTTAGTTTCAATGCCTTTAAATTTTATGTGTGCAATTGAAAAAGAGGGGCTGAACTGTAACGTTTATCTTCACGGACTATCAGTAAAAATTCTTCCATATCAAGTTCCATCTCTGACAAAACTATTCTTATTTTCAAAAGATGAAAAAGATTATTTTTCAAAATTTATTCCTATTGAAAAAATTCATATTTATGAAGCAAATAAAATCATTAATCATAGTAATGCTGGGATTGTATTGTTAAGGCAAACTCTAAAATTTGATGAAAAATCAGATGATGGGATGGATATGAATGACATTGAAGAAGTGAAAACATTTGCAGATAAAAATAATCTAGAACTTTACTTTAAGATTCACCCAAAAACTGACGAAAATAAGATTAAAGTTCTTAGTAAAAATTTAAGAATTGAAGAAAACCGACTTCTTTTAAACAGAACGCCTGTAGTAGAAAATATCTTAGCCCTTGAGCCAAAAATAATTTTTGGTTGGTTTTCAAGTGGTTTAGCTGAATCTTTGAATTATAACGTTCTGCCCGTAGCAATAGAGAAAAAATCTAAATCAAAAAAAATAAATGAATTATCAACTTTTAATTATAAAAAAAGATGTTTGAGCTTTCATGATCAAAAATTAATTCTAGAAGAAGCGATTCAAGGTGAGAGTGAATTTATAGAAACTATTAATTTTTTAAAGAATAATGGATAGAGAACCAAAGATCACAGTAATTATGTCAGTTTTTAATGGGTCGGAGTTTTTAGCTGAATCAATTCAAAGCATTCTTGATCAAACCTTTAAAGAATTTGAATTTATTATTGTAGATGACGGATCAACAGACAATAGTTTAGATATTATAAGGTCGTTTGAGTCTGCTGATTCCAGAATTAAAGTTATTTCTAAATTAAATGAGGGTTTGGCAAAATCATTAAATACTGCAATTAGTATTTCTAAAGGAGAATACATAGCTAGGATGGATGCAGATGATATCAGCTATAAAAATAGACTTGAAAAACAATATGAATTCATGCAAAAAAATAAATCTATTGATTTATGTGGATGTAGTATGGACATTATCGATGAGCTAGGCAACGTGACCTCAGAAAAAATTCAGACATCAAATAATCATGAAATTCTTAAAAAAAGATTCTTTCAGTCGCCAATACTACATATTACATTCTTTGGGAAAAAGTTATTTTTTTTAAAAAATAATAGTTACAGAGAGGAATTTAAATATGCTCAAGATTATGATCTAGTTATGAGAGGAATAGATGCAGGTGCCAAAATTTGTAATATTAAACATAAATTGGTTCAGTATAGAGACTATAAACAAAAAATTGAGCCAAAAAAATTTATACAACAATTTAGAATGACTGAACTCATAGTCAAGCTTTCCAGGGAAAGAGAACAGTTTGGGAAGGAAGTATCCACTTTAGATTCTAAAATTCTTTCAATCTTAAAAGTGAATAACTTTGATATATTTATTACAAAAATTTTTTTAAGTACGTATTTTTTAAAGAATTCCTTTCTAAATCGCATATTAAAAAGAATTGTTAATCTCTTTGCATTCGCTTTAAATGGTGACTTAAGACGATTGTTGATTCGTGATTTTAGAGCATATAAGTTATAATCCCGAAATGAGTAAATCATCAAGTCTGAAAAAAGACTTTTCTGCAAGAGCTCTATGGGTTAATTATAGATCCTCAGCAATATTTCCGTTTTTTTTAGGCAAGAATGAAGATACTCTTTTAGTCTTTCAAAACTATTGGCAATGGAAGAGTAACATTGAAAATGTTATTGCAAATATATTTATAAGAGATCTTAGCGGAAAGTTAATACATTCTGAATCCCTACAGATTAATATTCATAACCAAATATCAATTAAAAATATTTTATCTGATGCTGTAGATATAGATAAAGGAACTGTAGAAATTGAAGTAATTGGTAACAAGAATTTAGGATACCCCTTCCCTGCAATTCTTTGTTATTACAAATCTAAGGAATATATAAGTGTTGTTCATTCTGCAGGCAGGATCTTAAATTCAAATGAAAATCATCAAACTAGCACCTGGAGAGAGTCAAACTTTTTAACTATTTATGATGATGACTTGTCTCCTTTCATATCAATTTTCAACGGACAGGACGAAATGGACACGGAATTATCTATTAAGTTTCTTAAATTACCGGTAAAAGAATTAATCCTCGAAAAAACATTTTCCTTAAATTTAAATCCTTTTGGTTCCAAAGTATTTTATGCAAATGAATTTCTTGACGATTCTGAGAAAAAACTTATCAAAGGGAAAAGGTTTTTTATAGAATTTGAGCATAAAAATAAAGGTATTTTTGGAAGATATGTTGTTGGAAATTATCTTAAAAAAGAGAATATGCACTTTTGTACACATTCATTCATGTCCGTAACTAAAAGTGGGGATATTATTGAGAGTTCTGAAGAAAACCCTGTTACCTCATTTTTGCCAGCCTTTAACAAAAAGCCATTAAACTTAAAATTAATTTCATATCCAACCAATATAAACAGTAAAGTAATTTTTAAATCTAAAGAATCAAATATTGATGAGACCATTAATCAAGATACAGACATTATATTTAATTTTAATTCTGGAGAAGAGGCATTTGAGGGAGAGGTTAAAGAAGATAAATTTGTAAAGTTCTACTCGACAGATGACTGTCCTGCAAGACTTAATATTAGTTATAATTTCTCACTCCCCAACTCCAAACATCCCACTGATATAGCTACAGGTTTTAAGGGGAATGTATATCCAAAAAAATCTAATCACTGGGGTTCAATAGTTAATCTTCCTGGTTGGAAGACTATGTTTTTTCTAAGAAACTGCTCTCACAATCCAAAGAAAACGGAAAGCGGTGATTTGGATTTTACCTTTTTTGATAATAGTAACTCAGTAGAAAAACATGTTCATGTAAAAGCTGAAACTTGTTCTATTCTTGAATTTGAAACAAATAGTGATTTTTCTAATTTCATATCATGGAAATGTAATTCAACTGTTGGAACAATTGAAGTTTTTTGGGTTTGTTTTAACGAGCAAACAGGAGCCATTTGCGGAGATCATTCTTTCTAAGCTGGAGGCTGAGAACGGAATCGAACCGATGTTAACGGAGTTGCAGTCCGCTGCATAACCACTCTGCCACTCAGCCAATTAAATATTTGATGCTTTGCCTTTATCTAAAAAAATAGTTTTATCAAAATTTTCAACTATTTCTCTTCTATGAGTTACACATAGGATAGTTATTTCTTTGAGATTTTCCAGCAAATTTTTAATTTCAATTTCTGATTTTTTATCTAATGAGCTTGTTGGCTCGTCTAGTATTAATATGCTTGGATTTTTTCCAAGTGCTCTTGCTAAACATAGCCTTTGAATTTGACCTCCAGATAATTTATCCCCGATATTCCCAATTTCTGTATCAAGACCCTCTTGAAGATTGCTCATGAAATTCATGCAATCTGTTCTATGAAGAATATTATTAATTTCTTCATCAGTAATATTTTCTTTTGACCATTGAAAATTCTCTCTTAGCGTTCCCGGAATAAGAGTAGGTTTTTGAGGCACATAACCAATAATTTTTCGAATTGAATTTGAAGAAAGCTCATTAATATTTGCATTATCAAAAGAAATAGATCCTGATGTAGGTTTCTGAAAACCCATAATCAAATCAATTATTGTTGATTTTCCAGCACCTGATTCACCGACTATTGCTACCTTTTCTCCTTTTTTAATATTAAATGTTGCTTGATTTAATACCTTATTACTCGAGTCATATGAAAAGGAAACATCATCAAAATTAATACGGTTAACAAAATCTTTTAATTCTTTTCCTTGCATCTTTTCTTTGTTTTGATTTAGAAACGAGTGGATTTCAAAAAATTGTCGATAAGATGGTATGTAACCATAGTATTGATTCAATGAAGTAAAAAATATATTCAGAAAAAGACCTAGCCTATTTGCAGAAAACATAAATGCTACAAGAAGTGGGATACCAAGCTCCAGATAATTTTGTGAATAGTACGCGATAATGACAATTATTATAAATATTAAAGGCTCGGTTAGTGTTGCGTTAACTGAAGAGGTTAGTGATGATCTAAAAATCGAATCTCTTAATCCAGATATATTACCATCAAGGTTTTTGATAGATTTTTCTTCATTACCAAAACCTTTTACTAGCTTGATATTTGACAAAATATTGTATGTATTATCTCCAAGAAAATTTAAGTTATTAACATATTTTTTTTGATAAAAAGTTTTTAGACTGTTTGCTAGCCATGTTATAGGAAAAAATAGAATAAGCCCTAGCGCACCCATCAATAACGAAAGTGCTGGTGATATGAAGAACATTGTTGAAGCAAACGCTACCACAGTTACAAAAGAAAAAACTACTTTCATCAATGCATCCATACCTGCACTCATTTTTTGTGTTTCGTTCGTAAGTGTGTTTGAAAGCTTTCCATAGGTATTCTTTTCAAAAGATGGAATCTTTGCTCTCACAACAACAGAGAAAAAGTCTACTGAAAAAACTTTTAAATAGTCATAAATAGTCTTGAATCTAAAATAGTTTTCAAGGAAATTTATTAAAACTCTCAGGAGTATTACAATAACAAGAGTTAGCCCTAGGGAAATCATAGATACTGAGAACCCAATTGAATTTATAAAATCAAAGACAATTTTACTAACCGCGCTTAGATCTTCTCTGGAGGTTTGTGATACATAGTCAACTATTGGAATGATCCCAAAAACAGTAGTAGCCTGCAATATTGCAGATAATGACATTAAAGAAAAAACTATAATAAGTGAAATTTTAGAGGATTTAACGAAGCCCCAGAAAAATCCCTTGAATGAATTAAAGTTAATAAAAAACTCCGTAGTTAGTAAGAGTAAGTATCTTCTTTAAATGGGCCTTCCCTTTCAACTCCAATGTATTCTGCCTGTTCACTAGTTAATTTAGTCATTGTGCCACCAAATCCTTTAACCATCAATTCGGCAACTTCTTCATCTAACTTCTTAGGCAATACCCTAACATATAAATTATCTTTTTTAATTGCTGCATCAAGGTCTGCAAATTGTTCTTTATACAAATGAATTTGTGCAAGAACTTGGTTACAAAATGATCCATCCATTACTCTGCTTGGATGACCAGTAGCTACAGCCAGATTTACAAGTCTACCTTCAGCAAGTAAAAGCAAATAATCATTTTCACCTCTTATAACTTTGTGAACTCCTGGCTTGATCTCAATCCATTCATAAGATTTTAAGTGTTCAACATCAATTTCATTATCAAAATGCCCTATATTACAAACTACACATGAGGATTTGAGCCCATCTAGTACATACTTATCAAGGACATTCACATTTCCAGTAGTTGTTACAACTAAATCATATCTCTTTAGAAGATCGCTGTTCACATTCTTACCATCATTTGTAACTAGCCCATCTTTATAAGTGGAAACTATTTCAAAACCATCAAAACATGCTTGCATTGCACAAATTGGGTCAACTTCCGTGACATCAACGATCATTTTTTGTTGTTTTAAGCTATCGGCTGATCCTTTCCCAACATCACCATAACCAATAACAAGGGCTTTTTTCCCAGATAGAAGCATATCAGTAGCTCTTTTTATTGCATCATCAAGGCTGTGTCTACAGCCATACTTATTATCATTTTTTGATTTTGTTATTGAATCATTGACGTTAATTGCAGGCACTTTAAGAGTTCCGTTATTGAGCATTTCCTTAAGTCTGTGTACTCCAGTTGTGGTCTCTTCTGAGACACCATGAATCTTTTCCAACATTTGAGGATACTCATTATGAATTTTTGCAGTTAAATCGCCGCCATCATCTAAAATCATATTTGCATCCCATGGGTTACCATCTTTGCATATGGTCTGTTCCAAACACCATTCATATTCCTCTTCAGTCTCGCCCTTCCATGCAAAAACAGGTACTCCTTGATCAGCAAGAGCTGCAGCTGCATGGTCTTGTGTTGAAAAAATATTGCAAGAAGACCATCTAACTTCAGCACCAAGATCAATTAATGTTTCAACAAGGACAGCTGTTTGAATTGTCATGTGTATGCAACCTACTATTCTTGCTCCCTCTAAAGGCTGCTCCTCTCTATATCTTTCTCTTAATTGCATTAAAGACGGCATTTCGTCTTCTGCAAGGAGAATTTCTTGTCTTCCAAACTCGGCTAGATTTATATCTTTTACTTTATAGTCACTCATAATTTTTTTACCTTTTCCCATGTAAATGAATTTTCTTTTCTTCCAAAATGGCCATAAGTCGCAGTTGGCTGATATATTGGAGAGAGTAATTCTAAGTTATTTATGAGGCCTTTTGGTGTTAAATCAAAATTATTATCAATAATTTTATTTATTTCGCTTACTGGAATTTTTTCGGACTCAAAAGTATTTACATACACAGACACTGGTTTTGACACACCAATTGCATAAGCAACTTGAATCTCACAATAATCACATAGACCAGCAGCAACTATGCTTTTGGCAATATGGCGAGCAGCATATGCCGCAGACCTATCAACTTTCGAAGGGTCTTTCCCTGAAAAAGCTCCACCTCCATGTCTAGCCATGCCTCCATAAGTATCTACAATAATTTTTCTTCCAGTTAAACCACAATCTCCAACAGGCCCTCCAATCACAAAAGCTCCAGTCGGGTTTACATAAAAATTTGTATTTAAATCAATTAATGCCTCTGGCAATGTTGTTTTTATGATTTTATCAATGACATATTCTCTAATGTCTTCTTGTGAAATCTCAGGGGAATGTTGAGTTGAGATCACAACAGAATCAATTCTCTTGGCATTAAAATTTTGATCGTATTCAACTGAAACTTGAGATTTAACATCTGGTCTAAGCCAATCTGTACCCTGGCGTCTAAGTTCAGCTTGTTTCTTCACAAGTAAATGAGATAAGTGTATAGGCAGTGGCATCAGAACGTCTGTCTCTCTGCAAGCATAACCAAACATCAACCCTTGGTCTCCTGCCCCTTGTTCTTTATCTAATCCAGCACCTTCATTAACACCTTGGGCAATATCAGGTGATTGCTCTGATAAAAAATTATAAAATTTTAAGCTTTCGCCATTAAAACCGAGGTCATCATTATTGTATCCAATATTGTTTACTACATCTCTGGCTACGCCTTCAAAATCAACTTTTGCCAAAGTTGATATTTCTCCTGCAAGGAAAAGATTATTATCTTTGACCATAGTTTCACATGCTACTCGAGAATTTTTGTCTTGTTTTAAACAAGCATCTAAAACTGCATCTGAAACTTGATCGCACACTTTGTCAGGATGCCCCTCTCCTACTGATTCTGATGTAAAAATATATGACATTATTTCTCCTATTTTTTTAAAAATTTTACTAGCTTCTTTTGATAATCTTCAGTTAAGTATAAAAAGCTATCATGTCCTCGTGTTCCTTTTAATTTCTCATGATAAGAATCAATACCTCTCATCTTTAAAAGATTGTGAAATTCTAGCATATCCTTTGAAGGAAATAGCAGATCATCATCAAAACTTATTAGCAAAACTTTACTTTCAATGTTCTTAATTTTTGACTCATCTAGAAAATAACTGTCCATTGCTTTTGTCATTAATCTAAACGAGTTTCTGTCAAATTTTTTTTCAAATTTTTTTCCATGATAGGAGAGATAGTTTTCAGACTCATATTTAATACCCTCAGAGATTCTGGACTCAGGCTTTTGTAGATTGTAACGAAATTTTTCTTCTATAAAATTGCTTGATATGTAAGAGATATGTGACAACATTCTCGCAACTTGCAATGCATCTGGTTTATCGCTTAAATTTAATATTGATCGTTGAACGTGATTTAAGAGTATATTAAATTGTCTTGGCTTTGGTGAGGCTCCGATAATAATTCCCTTTTTTGTAGATTTATTTTTATTTGAGATTAAATCCATTACTTGCATTCCACCGAGGCTAGCACCTATTGCAGTATTAACTTTTTTTATATTCAGCGAGTCTAATAATTTATAAATTGAATTATTCCAGTCTGTTACGGAAACTTCTGGAAAATTTTTACCATAGGTTTTGTTTGTATTATTGAAGACAGATTTTGGACCAGTACTTCCAAAACAACTTCCAATATTATTGGCACATATTACAAAAGATTCATTTGTATTAATGGCTTTGTTTGGGCCTATGAATTTATCCCACCAACCAATAGAATCGTCTGATTCAAGTTTTCCTGCTGCATGATTACTGCCTGAGAATGCATGAAAAACTAAGACGACATTATCTTTATTAGCGTTAAGTTTGCCATATGTATCGTACACAATGTCGAAAGATTCTAGAGTCTTTCCAGACTCTAGAATAAAAGGCTGAGAACAAGAAAAGATTTCTCTTTGATGGTTCATCAAAAAGATTTAATCTTTTAAGCCTTATCTAACGCTTGCTCAATATCTGCAATAATATCGTCAATGTGCTCAAGGCCAATTGAAAGTCTTACAAACCCTGGAGTTACTCCAGCATCTGAAAGTTCTTCTTCAGATAATTGACTATGCGTTGTGCTAGCAGGATGTATTGCAAGTGATTTGGAATCACCAATATTAGCTACATGATATAAAAGTTCTAAAGAGTTTATAAATTTCTTTCCAGCATCACGACCACCAGCTATTTCAAAACCCATTAAACCTCCATTGCCACCGCTCAAGTATTTCTCGGCTCTCTCAACTGCAACTTCAGTTGGATAAATGACCTTCTCAACTTTTTTATGGCTTTTCAGAAAATCTGCAACCTTGACAGCATTTTTAGAATGCTCTCTCATTCTTAGAGGCAGTGTTTCCATTCCTGTTAAGAACATAAAGGCATTAAATGGGCTCATAGCTGCTCCCATATCTCTCAAAAGAGTAACCCTTGCTTTAAGGATGTAAGCTATAGGCCCAAGGGGTTTAACTGCCTCTGTCCAAACTGCACCTGCATATGAAGGGTCTGGAGTATTCAATTTAGGTTGTCTCTCTGGGAACTTTTCCCACTCAAAATTTCCACTATCAACAAGAATTCCTCCAATTGAATTACCATGTCCACCAATATACTTTGTTGTTGAATGAAGCAGTACACTTGCTCCATGATCAAATGGTTTGCAAATTACTGGGGCCGCGGTGTTATCAACTATTAACGGAATACCTAATGGCTTTCCAAGGTCTGCAACTTCTTTTAAAGGAAACACTTCAAAGCTTGGATTCGGCAGAACCTCTCCATAATAAGCTCTTGTTCTGTCATCAGTGGCTTTTAGAAAATTTTCTGGGTCTGCTGGATCCACAAACCTAACTTCTATTCCCATATCTTTTAGAGGATTTTTAAATTGGTTATATGTTCCACCATATAAATGAGAGGAAGCTACGAAATTGTCTCCCGCTTCGCAAAGGTTTTGAATTGAATACGCGGATGCAGCCTGCCCTGATGCTACAGCTAAGGCTCCTACACCACCCTCAAGTGCTGCTACTCTCTCTTCTAAAACAGCATTAGTAGGATTCATTATCCTAGAGTAGATGTTGCCTAACTCTGATAAGGCAAATAAATTAGCAGCATGATCTGCATCATCAAATTGATAACTTGATGTTGCATGAATTGGAACAGCAACCGAATTAGTTGTTTCGTCTTTTCTCCATCCAGCATGAAGGGATATTGTCTCTGGATTTTTAGATTTAGTCATTTTTTTCTCCTAGCCGAATACTTGGAGGGGTTAACTATTTAGCAGTTTGTGCCTGCAAGCGTTACAAATCGGCAATTGTGTTATTTTAACTCTATCTTTAGTCTTTATCAAATATCATCTGACGAAAAAAACTTATGTCTTTCAATATCATCTTCAGTAGTTTTATCGCCATATTGTATCTCCAAAATCTTACATTCATCTTGAAAGGGATTAAATATTTGATGCCATTCTGTTCTCTTTACAGAAAAAATATCATCTTTCTTCAAATCGACCTTTTCATAAATATCTGGTGAATTTTTTGAAAAATTAACTTTGCATTTGCCAGCTGATATAAACCATATTTCGTCTCTAAAGGTGTGCCTTTGCATGCTCATCCCTTTTTTAGGGAGAATAGTAAGTTCCTTAAGTTTTACTCTGGAATCAGAAAATAAAGTATTAAAACTTCCCCAAACTCTTTCCTCAGAATCATATTTCCAATCCTTTAAAATCCAACTACTTGAATTTTCTTTATTATGTCCGCCTATTCCAAATTCAAATTTAATGTCTTTTACCCTCATTTCCGGGATATTTTCTTTTTTCCTATCGCCTCCATTACAAAAAATTATCTCATCTTTAGGATAATTTAGCTTAATATCTTCAAGACCATTTATGCAGCTTCCAAGGTTATCATCTTGAAATTGGATTACTCTATCAACGCCTTTTATATTTTCTAAAATTTTTTTTCTTTCAGAGAACGGCATAAATGGCTTGCCTTTTTTCTTTCGCAACCACTCATCACTATTGAGCATCACTACAAGAAAATCACCTTTCTTTCTAGCAGATAATATGTAATTAATGTGCCCTGAATGTACAGGATCAAATCCTCCACTTACCACAGATATTTTCATCCTATAAACCTTCGATTTTAATTCCCTTTAAAGCCAGTGATGAATTAATGATTGTTTCCATGACTTTATCAACCTCACTATCAGTCAGGCTCCTTTCAGCAGATTGAAATTTAAATCGATACCCAAACTTTAAAATATTTAATTTTCTATTTTCAAAAAAATCAAAAATAAATAGCTCATCAAGGATCAGGGAAGATTTAGAAATTTCTTTAATTAGGTTATCGAGTTCATCGATTAGTTCAATGCTTTCAATTGAAAATGAAAGGTCTCTAAAGATAACTGGATATTCAGAGATAGGTTTAAAGTTAACATTTGGAATCCTTAAATTTGTAATATCTATTTCAAAACTATAAACGGGTGATTTAGTCTTAGACCTTACAAACTGATTTGATAATTTACCAATTGCTCCAATCTTCTTCCCATCTAAATTAATACTTTCAACCAAATCATAGTTTTCTCTGTTTTCTTTTATGAATTCTAGATTTGTGCTTAGAAGATCATTTAGCATAGAAAATAAAATTCCTTTGAGGTAGGAAAAATCCAATTTTGAGTTGAATTCTTTAAAATTTTTACCTTCCCTACCATTTACAATTGCACCAATTGATCTCTCTACACCACTTTTTGTATATACATCAGATATTTCGAACATTTTGATAGAGTCTTTTTGACGATTTTGGTTATAAACTACATTTGCTGCTAAAGATTTAGTTATACAAACTCTAATTTTTGATCTTTGTTTGTCTAGAGGGTTATCTACAGTATTTGCCTCTGGATTTTCAGTATCATTAAATGGGAAATTAATTACCTCAAAAAAGCCTTGATTTACAAGAAAATCTCTACAGGCTTCTTCAAAAATTTTTTCCATTGATTTAGTAGTGACTGGAAGTAAAAGAGGCTTTGCCGAAATATTATCATATCCAATTATTCTTGTTACCTCCTCAGCTAAATCATTTATTTGTCCAATATCTGAACGGTGGCTTGGAACAATGAGTAAATCACCGACTTTATCAAAACCTAGAGATTCAAGAATTTCTAGCTGTTGATCTTCTTCAATATTATTACCTATTACTTTATTAACATCATCTTGGCTGTAGCTAATTTTTATTTTCTCTTTTTTTCTCATATTCTGATGAATTGAAATAGATTTTATCTTCGCGTGGTCATCAACAATCGAGACAAACCTTCTTAAAACATTTTCTTGAGATAAAAAATCAACACCTCTTTCAAATTTATAAGCTGCTTCAGAATTAAGATTATATTTTCTTGCTTTACCAAGAATCTCTTCAGGAATGAAATATGCACACTCTACCCAAACTTTTGTTGTGTTTGAGGTGCAGCTAGTACTTTCACCACCCATTACACCGGCAAGACTGATTGTTTTTCCATCTAATGTGAAAACTAGGTTTTCTCCTTCAAGCTCAATTTCTTCCCCTAGCAAAGTCTTAAATTTTTCATTCTTTTTTCTTTTCTGAAGTGAAAATTCTCCATTCATTTTTGAAGCATCAAAACAATGAGTTGGCTGCCCAGTTTCATAAGCTAAGTAATTCGATATGTCAGTGAAAAAATTATTTTTATTAATCCCTAATTCAGTAAAATATTTTTCTAGATACGCTTGATACTTAATGGTCTTACCCTCTATCTCAATTTCTAGAAATGAAATATTAGGGCATAAATTTTCTGAATTATTAGTAAGTCTTGGATCAAATGTATCAATTTTCCCATTATAAATTTTTCTATCATCTTTGACTGGGTAGAATGAATTTAAATCTCTTGCTAATCCCAAAAGAGATAAACAGTCACCACGATTGGGTGTAATCTCAAGATCAAATATTTCATTTACTATTTCATGCTCGTGCCCAAGTTGAAATAGACTTTTTGACAGCTTATCCAGTGTAGGTGGTTTCTTAAAAAACTTTGCAAGATGTGAATATGCTATCTTCACTTGAACTGCCTCAAGAAATCTAGGTTTGATTTATAAAAATCTCTAATATCTTTAACACCATACTTAAGCATGGCTATTCTCTCAATGCCCAACCCAAATGCAAGGCCTGAATATTTACTTGTATCGATCTTGCAGTTTTCTAAAACTTTAGGATTTACTACTCCACATCCTAAGATCTCAAGCCACTTATCTCCAAAAAGAATATCAACCTCAGCAGAGGGCTCAGTAAAAGGGAAAAAGGATGGCCTGAATCGTAGTTTGATATCTTTGCCAAATAATGAGAAGCATATTTTATAGATTAAATCTTTTAATTGAGCAAAACTGACATCTTCATCAACATATATGCCTTCAATCTGATGAAACATTGGCAAATGTGTGGAGTCATCATCTTTTCGATAGACTTTTCCAGGAGAAATAAAAGCCATTGGCATCTTGTTTTCAAGCATGCATCTAACTTGAACTGGGGATGTATGGGTACGGAGGACGCTCTCTTTATTGTTAATATAAAAAGTGTCATGCATTTCTCTAGCTGGATGAGTAGCTGGAATATTGAGCATATCAAAGTTATATTCTTCACTTTCAATCTCTGGTCCCTCAGCTATCTTAAAACCAAAAGAACAAAGAAGTTTCTCTAAAGAAAATTTAACTTTATTTATTGGGTGGACTGACCCAAGCTCTTTATTGCTTGATGGTAAATAAATTTCTTTCGATGACATTTAATCTATAGCAGTTTTAACAACTTTTTCAAAAGTTGCTTTATCCTGTATAGCTAACTCTGACAACATCTTTCTGTCAAGCTTTATGCCTTTTTGATTTAGCCCAAAGATGAATCTTGAATACGAGTAGCCAAGATTTCTAACTTGTGCATTTATTCGAGTTATCCAAAGCCTTCTAAAATCTCTTTTTCTGTTTTTTCTGTCACGATATGCATACTGAAGTGACTTTATTAAAGACTGTTTTGCAGTTTTAAAAAGACGAGATCTTGCTCCATAATGCCCTTTAGTTCGCGCAACAACCGCTTTATGTTTTTTTGCTGCAATATTACCTTTAGTTGTTCTTGGCATGTTAGGCCTCCAATAATTTTTTTACTACTTTTAAGTTTGCACCTTCAAGGTTTGATAAACCTCTAAGATGTCTTTTCTTTTTGGTTTTGTGTTTTGATAAAATATGGTTCCTGCCTGCAGATCTCATTTTAAGACCTGAACCTGTTGCTTTGAATCTCTTTTTTGCACTTGAGTGATTTTTTAATTTGCTCATTTTATCTTCTTAGGAGCCAATAATGCACTGTATGTTCTATTTTCAAATTTTGGCTCCGCTAATACAGATGCAATATCTTCGGTTTCTTTGATGATGCTGTCAAGTAAAGTTTTACCAAAACTTGTGTTTCCAAGCTCTCTTCCTCTAAAGGTTATAGATACTTTAACATTTGCTTTCTTTTCGATAAAAGCCACAATTTTTTTAAGCTTTACATTAATATCGCCTCTATCAATATTAGGACGCATTTTTATTTCTTTTTGATCAAGTCTTTTTTGATTCTTCTTGGCTAGGGATTGTTTCTTCTTTTGGTCAAATTTATATTTCCCATAATCTATGATTTTTGCAACGCATGGCTCTTTATCAAATGTAATTTGTAAGATATCTAAACCTTTGTCTCTAGCAATTTCAACAGCATCTGATTTTGAATATGTCCCAAGTTTTTCTCCAGTTTCAGATATAACTGTGAGCCTTTCAGCTTTCATGAATTGGTTTATTGGAGCCTGGGGTGGCCTTCTTCTTTGAGGTCTCAAATTAGTTTATATGTTTACTGAAGTGCATGCTTAGCATGGGGAGGATTGAAATTTAATTATCATAGAAAACCGATATTAAATGATTACAAAATATAATCAAGATTTTTTATCCCATAAGCTTTCAGGATTACGCATTGTTTTAAATTCAATAATGTTGTCAAAGGGGTCACACAGGAACATTGTTTCTTGTTCAGGAGCTCGTCCTTCAAAACGTATAAAGGGTTTAAGCAAGACTTTTGCTTCATTTAGTTCTACTCTCTTCTTTATTGTGTCAAAGTCATCTTGTTCGAGATGCACTCCAAAATGAGGTACAGGTATGTCACACATATCCACAAATTTTGTTGAATCAAGTTTAGATTTTTTTAATTGTGGAAATTCATGAAGAGTAAGCTCATTACCAAAGAAATTTATATCAGTCCAACCTGACTCTGAGCGGCCCTCATCACAACCCAATACCTCGCAATAAAATTTTTTTGCTTTGTTTAAGCATGGAACTTTAAAAGCTAGATGAAATTTTGAATACATACACTAATTATACATTTCCTTGAGAAAATCATGTATTTTTTTTGCCTTCATAGGATTTATTCCTAACTTTAGGGCCGATGATAAATAGTCTTCTTTAGATAGATCTTCTAGTGACTTAAATTCTCTGTATATCCTGCTAATTATTTTAGGGCCGATGCCTGGAATATCTTGTAAGAAATGTTGCGTAAGATTCTTTCTTTTTGTAGACCTAAAGTTTTTAAGTGCAAAACGATGCGCCTCATCTCGTACATCTAGGAAAATTTTTGACATTGAATCATCGTGCCTAAATTCAACCTTATTTTTCTTAAAAAATAGATTCTCAATTCCATATTTTCTCTTTTCTCCTTTTCCAATTGAAACAACCTCAAAAGCTTTTTTTCCCAGCCCATTTTCTATGT
>TARA_B100001057_G_scaffold247036_2_pt1 | contig 42813 bp, 52 predicted proteins | sample TARA_B100001057 | Tara Oceans TARA_B100001057 (sample SAMEA2621839) | marine metagenome | biome: marine biome (ENVO:00000447); feature: surface water layer (ENVO:00002042); material: "saline water (ENVO:00002010), including plankton (ENVO:xxxxxxxx)" | depth 5 m | reverse complement strand
AATGCACAGCCTTCTACTGCAATAGCATCAAAAGGACCTTCTACAACTATAGTATGTACACGATTATAATCTTGTGCATCAAGATTGAATACATATCCAGGTTGTTGATCACTTAGATATTTTGGATTACCATCTTTGATCTTACGTGCAGTGTATCCTACTATTTCTTTTTTGTGATAGAACGGAACAATAATTCTGTCTTTTAATTCTGGTGACCAATGAAAGTTGTAATCTTCTAAGTATAAGTTTCTTGATTGTAGATATTGTATAACTTCTATAGGTGTGTCTTTACCAATAGGTTTGCTGTCTTTGGGTAATTCTTTTTTATCAAACTTAGGAAGTTTTACTTGTACATCACTAACGCCTACTTCCGCAATTTGTAAACACTGTAGAGCAAGTTTAGTAATTACATCATCGGGTGTGTTTAACCATTGAAACAGTTTACGCATTTTATAACTTAACTGTCTACCCGGAACCCAACTTGCTTTGAAGCCACAGTTGAAACAGTGATAACTTATACCACCTTCGCCGTTATTGATTAGTCCGCCACGTTGTCTTTTGTCAGCATTAGTTCCATTGTGTACACAACAGGGTGCATTGAAACTTGTCCAACCACTTGGAGTAGTTTTCTTCTTAGCCGGTAGATGTAACTGTAGTGTCTCGAATACAATGCTCATAATACTATTATAGTACCTTATGAGCAAAAAGTCAACTAATTTCGGACTAATACTTTATCAATTGTTCCAGAGTTTGTTGTTGTATATTTGGTTCTCAAATATGAAAACACACCATTAAAATTAACTGGAGTAGGTTCAGTTGGATTAGTTAAACTTACAGATGTAATGTCTACCCAATTACTTGGATTTTGGTTTTCCAAACTACCTTGGATAGTTACTGTACCTGTAAAGTCAGTTGAGTATATCGCCGCAGTGTGTAAAGCATCATTGCCATTACGTGCCGCTTCGCCGGGTATCGATTCACTTTTATATTCAATTGGGTCAGTGTTATCTAACTCTGTGAAAGAACTAACGGAGTATGCTACTTTTGGTCCAGGGAATGCTTCACCGTGCAACTCGATGGTACCAATCATCTCAAAGTGGGTGTTAGCATAAGTTATTACTTCACTATTATCACTATCCTTAGTCAAGTGAATTGTATAAGTTAGTAACTGATCATCTAAGTTTAGTAAGTCGTTTGCAGTAATATTAACTTCAAACTGACCTTTAAAGTTAGGTGTTGATGTTTCTTTAATTGTTGCTGTTTTAGTAAGCACTTGTGTCTTAGCATGATCGAACGCTGTAAAGTGCGGCGTATACGTATTAAGTATGCTTATAGGCTTACTGTCATTATTTTTTATTTCAAAGGTCAACTTGTTGTCGATACCTTTAAAAATTTTTAAGTTTTTCTGGTACACTTGTCTTAACTCCGTTGTTGTGCCCGTAGTCACATTTGCTACGAGATTGGTTTTGGCATTGACTAAATATCTGGGTATAAGTTGCATAATACTATTTATTAGAGAATGATGTTAAGAAAAGATATAGAAGATAAATTTCCGTTTTTAAGTGTTGTTACCTATGGTGGCAATGAGTACGTCGGTATAGTCTGTAATCAGGACAATTTTATTACAAGCATGTACGTTTACTCAGAGTTACAAACAGATAGGCACAGAGACTTGTTTTTAGAAATGGGTGAAACATGGTGGTGGGAAAGCAACCGCATGATACCTATCAACATCTTTTTACGTAAAGAGATGGACAAGTTTAGATACTGTTTGGTTAACATGAACAGTAAAGACGTAAAGATTGTTCACGGACCTACAGTGAACTTAAAGAACCTCACACTCAAAAGAGTGAAAAGACGTTCGGTACAATTAGTAAAAAAGCCTAAATAATTATTGTTGGATCTGTTCGCAGAGCAGATTCATGTGGACTACGATTGCTTGTGCATAAGCCATCGCATGTGCCTTCTTAAAGTAATAGGAACCGTCTTCAGGTTTTACCCATACTTCTTGTAGTATTTCGTTCCAAGGCTTGTCCTGTAGATGTCGCTTTGCTGGTCTTATTATCGCTAACGTTGCCGCTAACTGTTGTATGTTTGTTGGCTTCAATTTCTTTAGCAGAGTACTGTGTTCTCCTACGTGAAATAATTTGTTGCTGAATTCTGGAGCGTTGAGTAAATCCCATAATGGTTCCTTTTTCATGAGTTCTAAAAGATGCTGTTCATCTTTTACATCTTTATATATCGAAACATTTAGAAAGTCTAATTTAAAGTAACCTCTATCTTCTGCTGTCTTATGTTCGATTGTAGATAAGTTGTCCACAGGATTGTGTGGAATCTCAGTTGTGTATACACCAGTGTTATGTTTCTTGCCTGTGTTAAGTTTAGCGACACGATGCTTGATCTTACCAAGCACTACATCTCTATCAGCAAAGTCTATATCTATATCAGGCATCAGTAACTCGCATACACCACAAATATAATTGCTCCTATAAATCCTGTAAGTAAAACATGATTGCCTAAGTTAGCAATACTCTTACCTACGGTATTTGGGTTTTTAGGATCAATAGTCTTAGTCAAGAAGTCTAACTCTTGCTTTATAACTTTAGGACTTTCTTCTTCAAATAAGTTTAGTTGCTTTTTCATTTAGGTTCTTCTTTGTCCATACGCCATAGCATGAATATGGGTATTACGTAACACGCACATAGAAATAATATTCCGTATAGTATTACCATTTGGGTGCGTACAATGTTTCTATTGTACCGTCTCCTGGAATGTAATATCCTGTAATTTCTCTTTTATTCACTCGCTTCGACAGTATTTTTTTCGATTTCTTTTTCGACTTCTTTTTCTTTTTTGTTTTCATTTTGTGTTACCAAGTTAGTTGGTTTGTTTATTGGCATACCACTTCTATTGAACCATCTATCATCATCTGTAACATACACATGACTTCTAAACTTTGTCTTGTCAATGTCTTTGCAAGTGATTGCACGTTTATGAATACCACCTTTATATCGTGTGTAATCTCTGTTGACCAATTCCATTGATCCTCCACTTGCAGGACTGCCGTAAAGCCTATCTACACTTTCTCCGTCAGGTCCCATATGGTTACTGATTACTTGATAATTGTTGTTACTCATAGTTAATATTATACATTTTTATTTGGTTAAAGTCAATCACAAGTTAGCCTTTTGGGCAATTTCTTTTACCAATTCTACATCAACAGGACTGCGTTTGAATCGTAATGCCCAATGTTGTGGATCCATTACTGAATATACAATCCCAAGTTGTTCGTCATTAAATTTGGATAGCATCTCTTTGCCACTTGCACAATTCAATACAAGCCATGCACTAATTTTACCGTCACGTAAATGTTGTGTTACTCTGTTAAGACTTGCATATCTAAAATAATCATTCCATGGTGCTTCTTGTTCATCTGCCCATTCCATCATAGTTTTGATTGAACGTTCTACTGCTGTTTCAACACCTTCCTTCTTTAGTATTTCAATTGCATACTTTTCATATAGTTCATCTCTACACCAGTGATCAAGTTTGACTCCGCTTGTTACTACATAGTCAATATACTTCTCTGGATACAATGGACGTACATTGTTTACAAACGATCCAAACTTTACAAATGCATTATAGTATTGACTATCACAGAAGTCTTGATATGTCTTTTCTTTCTTAATGTTCTGACACAGTACATAGAATCTTGTAAATGCATAAAAGCCTAACTGTACATGTTTTTCATTTTTTTGCAATGCACGTCTTTTCTTTTCGCACATATGAACTGCAAGAGTCTTTTCTCTTGAGTATGATGTGCCGCAGTATGGACATACAAATTTTTTATCAGACACGTTAGTAACCCCTTGCGTATCTTTTATTTGTATCGTAACCTGCTTTAAGAACTGCTTCTCCGATATCTTTGTAGTCATTTACTTCCTCTAATACTTTTTGATATTTTTGTGCAAACGCCCTATCAATACCTACACCTAACAAAGGTGATATGCGTTTCATCAAATATTCATAATACATCATAGGCGTTGGATGATAATCTAATGTAGGTTTCTCATCTAAGTTACCCATCTTTGCACCTTTGAACTCTAAACGTTTATCATGCATCTGTACCATCCAGTTGTACATATCTTTTTCAATCCAGTAATTGTTTTGTAGAATTTTTTTGTATGGTGCCCAATACGGATCCTGTATTAAATCTTCTCTCATGTCTGTGCCAAAGATCATTATGATTCTTGCTTTACAACTTGCTCTTGCAATACCTATTGCGGCATGTATAGAGTTGAATGTGTGCATCATATACGAACGTTCGTCCCATAACTTATTCATTACAAAGCCTTTAGTAGAATCAGCGGCATTGTCTACAAATATGTTGCCACCTGGATACCAACCCTCTGGTAAGTCTGGATCACTCTTGTGTGAATCAAATCTATGATAGTCAGTCCATTGTATAATGACTGTGTCCTCAGCAGTAAAGTCATGACGTAAACATGCTTCACTGAAGCGTTCCATAATCTGTCTATTGCCAGCACCTCTGTTACCCCAGTTGTAAAACTCTTGATAACTTTGTCCTAAGATGTCTGCCCATGTTGGCCAATGATACCTTGTTAGGCTACAACCAAATGTAAACAGTCTTCCGTTCTTTTTAATTATGCCCATTGAATTCCTCTATAAATTTTTCTATATCTTTTTTCTTATTCATATTAACTAACATCTGTATTTCATCTTGTTTCATGTTAGGAAATATTTTTTCAAGTTCTTTACCTGTTTTATTTGTTGCACCTTTTTTCTTTTTGTAACCAATCCATTCATGATATTGAATAGACTTGTTTTCATTAGATGTCATACATAGTAGTTGCCATAATAGTTTTTGATGTTTAGCAACTGTAAAATAATTCTTGTTGTAATATTCATTAGTCTTAAACACTGCAAGTTCTTGTGTTTCACGTTTACCTTTGACTACACTGCAATAACGATTCAGCAAATAGAAACTAACTTGCTTACGTTGATCGTCAGTAAGTTCGTCCCATACTTCCTTTGCATTCATATCGATTGCACCAAGTATATCTTTTAAAGGTAATCTATCAGCCATTTAATTTTGTCTCTATTGAATATGTCATACCTATTGTAACACGAAACGGAACTGTAGTCAAGTCCATCGTGTGCCAATAGTGTGCAGGAAACAGTACACCATTTCCTTTTTTATATTTTGTTCTTGTTAATTCGGTTTTACCATCTTCTTCAAAAAATATTGTGTCACCGTCTGCGTCATTAACATAATAAACAAATGTCCATAGTCCAGGCTCGTTGTTGCTTACGTCAGTGTGTGGACCATAGTAAACATTCTGTACAGTACCGTTTAGTCTTGTACGTGTTACTTGATTAATCTCTGCGTCTGGTATTGTGTTAGGAATAATATTACGAGTCAATGCAGTGTGTAATAACTTTGTAAGTTCTTTGTGGTCATCAAGTATATTGCTTTGTGTACAAAACATAACGTCAGTAAACAGTGCAGGAGTTTTGTATTTGTCTCCTTCTTCGTGTTCTTCTGGTACACTAACAAACTGCCAATTAACATCTTTAGTTTGATCCTCAATGTATTGTACAAGCCAACTTGGAAACGGATTCTCGATATTAAAAATATTATCTTTGCTTACGGTCATCTTTTCAAAAACCTTTTTGCGGCATCGATTGGATTACGCAAACCTTCATACGTAGAATCAATAAAGCCTATATGTTTAGATAGTTTGTTGTCTAATGCTTCAAGTGTTAATTGTAATTTGTCAACCTTTACATTTAACAATTCTACTTCTTTCAAGAAAACTTTCTTGTTGTCCGCCATTGCGTTCTTTATTACTTCTACTTCTTTGTTTGGACTCATGTGTTTTTTCCTTTTATTGACCAGTCCGTACCATAACTAATAATACAATAAGTATCATATCCAGGATGGTACTCTATTATTGTATATGAATTTGTTTTTGGACTGACGTAAATCGATAGCGGCAAATGTACAGGAATTTCAGATAATCCAGTTGTATCACGTACAGGTGTTATTTGTATTGATTCAAATAATTTTATTTCTCCTCTACTTGCCAATCCTGCTTTAATTTCAGATTCGTTAGCACAAACAATTGGTTTCTCTTGCCATTCGCCTGCACCCGCATCTGTGTAAACTGCTACCGCAGTAATTAAAACTAATAAAAAAATTAATAATCGCATTTACTTTCCTTTCTTTTTCATTCGGTTTATAAAACGTGAATAACTTCCTACGCCCATCATAAGACTGTTCATCTTGTTCAGTTCTTCTGATGAAACCAAATGTGTTTTTAATTCGATCCGCTTTTCTGTTAGTGGCACCAAGTGTAGCCACGGATCACCTGGCTCAATGTTTAGTTCACTGTTGAATGGTACCATCAAGTTAACAATAGTTGCATGTTGATACTTGAACTCTGATATAGCAGGAACTGTCCAATACTCTATTGGATTAGTCATATGCCATTGCGGACTTGTCCATAACCACTTGGTTCCGCTTGTATCTCTTATCTGCCACGGACTCATTACCTTGCCATGAAACATGTTTGGCTTGTGGTGTGCATAGTCTTGTGGGTCATGTGGTATAACAGGACTACCTTCTGGATATGTTTGGATCATTGCTTGATCGGGTTGATCAAATGTTTTAATTTTTAATTGCATCCAAGCAGGAAACATAACGCCTGTTGTTAATAATTCATTTACGTGTGGACAACGTTTTAGTGTAGCATTGTCTAAGCCTTGGTATGTCATACTATCAAACTTACGTGTTGATACCATCTTCTTCCACCATTCAGGCATTGTATCTTTGGCAAGTTCGGGCTCATACGCATCATAGATAACACGCTGATCAGTAAAACAATCTAATGTTATTTTGCTTGGCTTATTAAAAATACTAAACATCTTGCCTCGTTATATGATCGTTGTCTGTTTGTTGTGGGCGTTCTAACTCACAGTGCCAATTCATACCCATTACAATTCTACGTTGTGTAGATTTGTTAGATTGACTTCTATGACTCAACCAACCAGGAAAGAACACTACGTCGCCCTGTTCGACTTCAACCTCTGTAAAGTAGTTATGAAGTTTTGATTGATTTTGAGCGAAACGTGGATAACCTGCAAACAACGTTCTTTCTTTATTTTCAAATTCTAAGTTGCCACCATTCTTTGGTTGCTGTATGTACACACTACACACAAGATGACTATTTCCGTGATCGTGTGTGTCAGTCCATGCACCTTCAAAGTGACTGTTAACCCAACTCTTTGTTATACCAAATGTGTTGAAGTTCAAGTCCCATGCTTCTAAAACTTTGTTTGCTTGACCTTTTAACCAACCGTTCAATAGTCTTGCTTCTTCCCACAAGTGTGGAGCATCAAGATGTCCTGTACTTGTAATACCACCATCTTGTTCTACTTCGCCTGGATCAGCAATAGTGTCTAATAGTTTTGCACTACGTTCAGCAATGAAAGTTAAGTCAACAGGACAGTTAACTTTATAAACTAAATGAGGTGATATTAAAATAGGTTCCATTATTTGTTTACCACTATTAATATTTTTTGTTGTTTCTGCCATGCGTTTATAGCCACGTTACCTTTTATATGTTTGGTTACTTTTTCAGTCCACCAATCTTTTCCTTCAATTATCAAATGGGCATTACGACCATCTGGTAATGTTTTAATTGCTTCTCTCGTGTCAATTAATAAGAACGCACTCTTTTTGAATAATGTGTTTATGTGTTGTAATACGTTATCAATCATTTCAGGTTCAATGTGTTCAAGTACATCTGTACACATTAATAAGTCTGTTGCAAACTCAGGTATCTTGTTATATTGTAACACGCCTGGATCATAACCTTGCAGTTCACACTCCGGATAACGTTTACCAATCTCTATCATAACGTTACCTTTACCACAACCATAGTCAGTTAAACTCTGAGGCTTCCATTTATCAATCCACTCATTAAGTCCTTTGTACTTTCCAGCACTGCCGAAACTTGATTTGAGTTGATGCAATTTCCGTAATTGATTTTGATAATGCCCAGAGTACAACTTCATTTAAAATAACTCTCCGTAGTCAATAGTTTCAATCTGTCTTGATACATCTTTAATAAAAAATGCACACAACGGATTTTCACCTTCTGTAATTGGTACACTTAATAATTGACCATTTTTAGTTTTAGGTACATGCCATTTTACATCATTATAAAAGTTTGTAACTTTTAAATCTGCAAAGTCTGGTTTGTAACTCTTTAAGGGATTAAAAACAAATGCTTCAAAACCTCTGTCGTTGATACTTGTCAACGGAAGTATTTCTAAGTCGTTACCTGTTTCTGAATCACCAACTGCAATATGCCAATCAAGTGGCATACTAATTTCTTTGCCGTTAATCTCCATAACAATAGCCGGCGAACTAAAACTTTCTAAAAATATTAGAGGTATAAAAAAGAAGTCAGGATTTTGAGGATCGCTGTTATCTAATACACTGAATCTAATATCTTCTTCAATCTGTTCTGGCAGGTTGTTAAGTGAAAAGGCTTTATTATCTAATGTTAATATATTCATTTAGTTTCCTTTATTTTTGCCAATCTACTTTTTCAATCGTAAACGGATATTCTGCTTCTTTGTAAAACTTCTTACGTGATGTTAAATGTCTCTTTGCATATTTGCATGTCGATGTAACATCCCATATCTGTACAAAGTCCTTGTCTTGTGCCTTTCTTATGCCTCTGCCAATTGATTGAATCACTCGGACAAAACTCTTGCCTGGCTCGAGTAAAATTAAATTAAAGATACGTGGTATATTAATACCAACAGCCGCAACACCATATGTTGCGATAATAACTTTGTTTGTACCTTCTTTAATTTCGTCATATGCATCTTTTCTATCTGCAAGTTTAACATCGCCTTTGACGAACACTGCATCTGGAAGAAGACTTAATAATTTTTCACCTGCTGATATCCTATCAACAAGTATTAGTGTATTACCTGATTGTGAAACAGAGTTTACTAACTTACCAATATATTCTAAACGACCTTCGTCCGTTGTTAGATACTTTAGTTCACTTTGATAATCTCTGTGTACTTGTGTATCAATCATTTGTAATATGTTAACATGACACTTACTCAATACACCTTTGTCTTGTAATTCTTTTGCACTGATGTTTCCTATTACAGGACCTAAACTTGCAAGAATGCTTTGAAACTCAAATTGTTCTTTAGGTATAGTTCCTGTTAGTCCCCAACGTATAGGTGCATTCTTTAAATTTTGTGTTAGTAGTTTTTTAAGTACATCGGCTTTTGCTTGGTGTACTTCGTCAATGATAATAGTTTTTACATTATCTAAAAACTCTGCAAGACTTAAAACGCTCTTTCCGTCTTTACTACGCTTGTCAAGTATGTTTAAACTTTGCCAAGTACAAATAGTATGTGTCTTACCTAATTCTTTCCTATCACCAAAGTATACACCTACGTCGAGTCCACAGTTAACATAGTCTTCTTCTGTTTGTGTAACAAGCGATTTGTTAGGAACAATAACCAACGTCCGACCAAGTTTTTCTGTAATGTGTGATAGACATGCAGTAATAATTGTTTTACCTGCACCAGTTGCAACTTCTTGTAATGCTTGTGGATTGTCTAAAAAGTTATTAATTGTTTCTACTTGATAGTCACGTAATATAATAGGTTGTCCTTCAAGTTGATGTCCTTTAGGCCAATTACGTGCCGCGAAATAGTTTTCGTCAATCTTACTAAATTTTAAATTGTGTGTTTCTCTATTGTCTTTAATCTCTGCAACTTCAACACCTTGTTCATTTAATACCTTTAGCACAACATCAAGATGATTAATGTAACCACTACCACCTAACCCAAAGAAGCCTACAGTTCCGTCCCATCTACCAAGTTTGTACTGTGGCAAGTAACGTGCATACGGAACTTGAAACTTTAATTTGTTTGCAATCTTTCTACGAACGTCAACAGATAAGTTTTCAACCTTAAAGTTTACTTCGTCATGTATTACTATTCTGCAACTACTCATATGGATTGTATTCCTGTCGTGTATGCGTTATCGTTATGTCTTGTGTATCTTGAGATAATACTATCTTCTGCTGTCCAAAATATTTTCAAATCAAATCTTTCTACATATTCTTTTGCAACAGTGTAAGATCCTCTTGAATTGCCGAGTACAAGTACACTAACTGGATCCCAGTCTGACTTTAAAATAGGTTTTGTTATTTTCTTTCGATTAGCAATAACAAGTCTTGTTGAATTGCTTATACTATTATTTAATGCCTTGTCCCTGACGAATTGGTTAAATTCACCATTGTTCTTATTGTCCAATCTAAACATAACGGATATGTCTTGATTATATAAGAAACCTTTCGTTGCATGATATAACATACTTAAATGGTCTGTTGCAGAATCAGGCTCAAGCAATACAATGCACGGAAACCTGTTTAGTTCGTGTAGGCTTTCAAGTACATGATCTAATGACCATTCGGTTGAATTAATAACAACTGAACTATTTTTTCTTTCTAAAATTTTGTGTGTAAGTGTTGAGACTTGCGGACACGCAAAGTCTGGAAAATGATGTAACCCATACAAGTATCGTTTATCCCAAAGTTCAAGCATATTCTCATCTGGATTAGGATACCTATCAGATAATTTTTGGATCAATGTTTCATTCATGTTCTTAAATTTATTTTCATATATGCCTGGAACAATATTATCCTTGTCCATATCAAACTGTACAAGTTCGTTGTAGTATTCTTGTACGTCTTTGCCAATTTCAAAATCTTCTTTAAATTTATGTGCAACAGTACATACTTTGTAAATGTTTCGTTCGTTTGCTTCAAAATGGTGTGTATGCTTTTCGTAGTAGTATGTGTCGTCATTTTCCTTTTTTAGATCTTGTACGTGTTCAATTACCTCATTACTAAATGGAAATCTAATACTTACATAATCTAAATTATTCTTCTTTGTAAACTTAACCCAATGACTTTTGTCTACTTGCCTATAGGGTTCTCTAACACCGTCTACGTGTTTGGTAACATCAATATTTTGATTAGCAAATTGCTCTGTGTAATATTCAAGTATTAATTTTTTAACAAGTTCGTGTTGCTTTTCGGTTAGTGCAGATCCTTTGAACACCTGACGTGCAATGCTTGATAAGACTTTTGAGTTGTCAGGATGTAATTGAAAACATTTATCTTTCCAAGTTTTGCCAGGCAAGACTGTTAATCCTACAACTGCTTCTAATAAATCTTCAACTTTATATTCGTGGTTCATTTGTGATTCCTATACTATAAACTTTATTATACAGGATTATAGTTTAGAAGTCAAGTGTTTTATTGGGGTTCCTTGAGATATTTCCGGCACACTCCATTCCGTGTATGCCAAATTGTTAAGCCATTGTTCTCTATCAGGCAACAACGGATTGTTAATGTTGGTCAAACTTTTTATACTCATGTCCCATGCAAGACTGCTTTGACCCGTGAACACTGGGATACCATTCATGACTGCCTGTGTTGCAGGATTGCTTGACCAATTTATTACAGCATATACATCTTCAAACTGTAAGTCAAAATCATCATAGGTGCCTGGTATTTGTTTTGGTGCTTGTACTTCTATGCCAGGTATATTAAGTTTGCAACGTGGATGAGGTCGAACAACTATTTCTTTGTCTGTCCAAACCTGAACGCCTCGTATCATGTCAACCACAAACTGTTGTATAGGTGGCATGCCTTCCCATTGTTGACTCTTGTCATGCTGAGTACAAATTATAATCTTACTGCCGTTAGTGTTCCAAGGTTTAAGTTTTAGTCCTAACTGTTCAGCACGATCACTATTGTTATTACCATCTGGGAATATAGCATCTCTGTTTATACCGTCAATACCAACCTTCCAAGTAGTGCCTCTGAACAATGCTCCTACTTCAAGTACAATAACTTTTTTATTTTGTTTCTTGAAATGATCCCAAACATTTTTGTTTGCTGACATTCTACCATGCCATAACACACTCCATATAACAGCAACGTCGGCATCGAGATCGTTGTATACAACTTCGTGTCCTAATGTGCTTACACCTTGGGCGAATGCTTCAAAGACAGGCTTTGAATTTAATGCACCATTGTGTGTAAACAAACTAAACTTCACCTTGCGTCTTTCCAGTATTCTTCGTGACGCTTTCTGAATAAGTCTTGAAGTTTACTTTTGCCTACTTGCTTACGAGCACCTTTAAGATGATCAAAGTATGCACCAAGTTCTGTGTTAATCAAAGGATGTCCTTCACCTTTAACAAGATGTCCACTAAGGTCTGTGATGTTAGGGTGTTGTAATCTAATATTCTTTAACACTTCATCAAATACATAACTGTCATGCCATTCTTCCATTTTAAATATACCGTTGTCTGCATCTTCGTAGACACGTTCAAACTCTTTAAGAAAGTCAATAGCACCTTGTTGTTTGATATACAATGCATAGAATCCACACTCCGGCCATTTGTTACCACGACCTAAATATGCTAACCAATTTGTTTCAGGAAAGAAACTAACAAGTTTTTCTTTTGTAATAGGACTATGACAAACGGTATCTCCGTCTATCCATATTACTAAATCGTATTCTATTTTAGTACATGCGTCATAGACTGCATACACTTTGTTTGCAAATCTAATAGCGTCCCATTTAAATTTCTTATGCCAATCACGCGGACGTCTTGCTTTTATATCCGGAGGACATATTCCATTAGCCTTAGGCTCGTCCTTCCATTTTTCTTTGAATGCATTTAACTTTGGCAATGCCTGTTTAGCATCTACAATAGTAATTCTTTCATCAGTGTTTGTTGGTGTACAGTTTTCAGTATACACAATTAGGTCAATATCTTTATCTACATGTTTACTAAATGTATCTATAAATCGTTGACCATACAATTCTAATCCTTCTTGATGGAATGTAGTTAGTGCTAATACTTTCATGATATGTACTTTCTCATATGTCTCCAACAACTTCCGTCCTTCAATTCATCTAATGTCCAATGACATTGTGCAAGTTTCTCAAGCCACGGTCCTCTATCAAATTCTTGTGGTTGTGATAGATGTTTAAAATTATAATGAGCAACATCTTTTGCTTGACTGCGTCCTGCATCTGTTAAGAAAATAGGCACACCTTCTATAGCGGCAATGATTGTTGGACTACTGTTATGTCCAACACAGACTCTTGCTCCTTGTAAATCTTCAAATATAGTTTTAGACTTGCTGACCCTAATATTTAAATCTTTAATCTGTGACTCGTATGTATCTTTGTGCTTATCACCAGGATGAAAACGCACAATAATAGGGGCGTCAATGTTTTGTCTAATAAGTTCTACAGTTGTACGTAACCACTGTAGTACATTTTGTCCTTGCATACTCCAACCATTGTGTCGCTGACAACAAATTAAAATATGTCCAATACTTTGCATTTTCCAAGGCTTTACATTAATGCTTAATGCGTTTTTCATTTTCTGCCAACGCAATTTATCAATGTTATCTAAATCGTTACAGTATTCTCCTGTGTTAGCAAAGATACCATCGTAACTATAACGCAAATATGTTTTGCTATTCTTATTATCATATGCAAGAAATAAATTACTGTCAACAATAACACAACGTTTACCACGTCTTAACTGATTCTCATAAACTTGTCTACGTAATTGTAAGTGTGCTGATTGTTTGCTGTTAGCATGTACAAAGCCTTGTATAACTGCAACGTCTGTGTCCATAGGATGATATGTGTTAATAATTAATCCTCTGTCACCAATAAGATTTACACCTTGAATAAAGTTTTTAAGTAGTGCTGGCTTTTCCGGATTTGAATTCCCTGGAGGAATTACTTTCATGTATGATGCTACTGTTAACACAATCCGTACTCCTCTATGATATCTAATGCTCTGTTGTTACGTAATTCAGTTGTAGTGTAGTTACAATATGCTAACCAGTTCTGCCACTGTAATACTTTTTCTTCTTCTGGGTAATATGGACTTTCAATTTCTGCAATAGTTTTTGTACACAACTCATCTGCCGCACCTGGTGCAAGTGCAACAGCAGGAACTCCTGTGCTAATTGCTTCTGTTGCCGCAATACTGTTGTATGTTACTACACAATGAATTTGTTCGTTAACAAGTTGCATAGGCACACTAAACTCACCTACACGCTCTCTGCGTAGTCCTTTGTCTCTAACAATAATTTCTCTGTCAGTATATTTTTTAATTTCTGCTAATGTTTCATCTACCCATGTATCTCTATCTATGTTGTAAAAGTTACAAGGTTTTGCACTTGGTGTTACAACAAGAATAGGTCCATTCATTCTACGCCAACCTCTAAATCTAATAGATGACATTGACTGCGGAATATCTCTAAACCTATCATCTGGTAAGTCATAACGTGGCTTCATGTTTTGTACATTGTTCTTAACCACACGGTGATAGTCTTTGCGTTTGTGCAAGTTACCCATGTAACCTGTATCAATATAATAATAATCACGCTTTTGCTTTTCACAAATGCGTATTGATTTACGTTCAGTCATTCCTCTAATAACAAGAGGTGTTTTTGAAATATCGTCCTTTAACGTCTTGTGTCCAGTAGGTACAACATGAGTATATGATTCAGTTAGACACTGAACAATCATGTCGTTAGGGTCAGTTACAAAACACTTATCTCTCTTTTTAAACGTTACCATATGCTCCTGCTATTTGCTATACATCATATCTGATAAAAACTTTTTCCAAACATCGTGATATGAACAATGTCGGTAATTCTCAAACCAAGGACCGCCTTCTGTGTAGTGCAGTGCCTTCGGGGTTCCGTCTTCAGGTTCTTGGTACCAATCAACAAGCCAGTTCCATTCGTGACTGAGTTGTCCTACTTCTTCATCCTTAAGCCAACTAAATCTATGAAAGTATTTTCCATCGTAGTTAGGATTGTTTACGCTATCAATTGTTACTGCTTGGTTACTTGGATGTCCACAGTTCCATAACACAACACTTGACCAGTTCTTACGTGGATATTGTGTTTGTACTTGTCCGTCCATCTTTGTTCCAGGCTTAGGTGTGTAATCATGTTGGGCACACATAACAGCATACTTGTCGTCTGCAAGATCAAATAAGTTTTTTACGTTTTCTGTAAACACAATGTCGCTGTCAATAAACAATGCCCAGCCATCATAATTCATTAGGTGTGGAATAAGAAAACGTGTAAATGTAAATTCTGTACTTGCAAGTTTATCCTCGCCTCTCCAATACAACTTGTCATTTCTTAAGTCGTTTTGTTTTAACGGAATTACTTCTGCTGTTGGGCATTGTGATTCAATGCTGTGCTTACAAACTTGGTAAGCAATATCTTCTCTGGTGTCGTATCCTACAAAAATTTTCATTTTACCTTCTTTCTATGTCTTCTTCAATACACTTGTCGCCAAACTGTACTTCTAATATATGACAGTGTTCGTCTGTATTGTTGATTCCTTTGTGCCAAACATTTTTATCTATTGTATATGAACGATTAGCATCTAACTCTCTTGACTCTGCTCTACCTTCCCATTCTGTTTCAATAACACACTTTCCTTTCAACACATACCAGTTCTCACTGCGATGTTTATGTCGTTGCATTGACAAACTATTGCCAGGCTCTATTACAAGTTCTTTAACCTTGTAACCTTGCTGTTCGTCAAGCACTCTATACCAACCCCAACTACGTTTTGTCTTTGGGTATTTGTAATTTTCTAAAATCCAACTACTTGAATTTATTTTGTCTGTGCCACCTACTCCGTATACAAATTCTATTTTGTCTCCATATGTAGCATACTCGGGTACGTTGCCATCAACCCTGTCACCACCGTTAGCAAACACATACTCTCCAGCCGTAGTAGCCATTAGTTTAAATATTGCTCCACATGCTGTACCGTCGCTATCATCAAAACTTAATACGTTGTCAACACATTCAAGTTCACGTATAATAGAAAGTCGTTCTGCAAATGGCATGAAAGGTTGACCCTTTTTTGCTGTCAACCACTCATCGCTGTTTAGTCCAACAACCAGTTTGTCACCAAGTTTCTTTGCCGCTTTAAAGTACGCCAAATGACCTGAGTGTAGTGGATCAAAGCCACCTGTAACTAACACATACTTCATAAATGTATTTAATTTAGAGCCAGATAACATTGTTTATTCCTGGTTGCTCAATAAGTAATTGTATGGACACATTGAATTTATTCGTTAATAGTATCAGCAGAGTTACGTTTTCAAAGCACAAAGATATCAAAAAATTATTTGATAGAGTTGTTGAAGACTACCAAAAGCAAACCAATAATGTTAATATACAGCATATTAATACTTGGCAGAGCAAGGATAACTTTCACACTAACAACGCCTTCAAACATATTAGCGAGAGTGATGATGTTAAGGATTTTGTTAAGTCTATTACTGAAAAATTTGAAGTTAAACAAGGACAGCATATTGCTATTACCAGAGCATACATTCAAACAGTATTACCTGGTGGTTGCTTGACTAAAACAAAAAACACAAATAGTTTTTATTCCGGTATGTACTTTGTAACCAGCGATCCAAAAAGCGGCGGACTTGTAATTGACAATCCTGTAAGTGAATATTACTTTAATAAGATTCCAGTTGAAAATAAAAACGCATACAATAGTTGGCAAACTTATTTGCCGATGCCAGAAGGCGAGATGTATTTTATTCCAGGATATTTAGACGTTAGTACTACGCCTAATATGAGTAAAACTAATTTGGATATCATTACTTTTGATCTCGAAATAATCAAAAAATGACAAACGAAGAAGTTCTAACACTAATCAAGAACTCAAATCAAAATAAATTTAGCAACGTATTATTGTTACCTTTAGGAGATGACGTGTTAGACAAGCATATAGAACAATGGTTATTGGAACGTGTAAACGTGGTTAAAATGCCTGTGTATACCCCTGAATCATTAGAGTATGCTGTTGCTCGTGTAGACTATGCTTTGTGTACTGTAGGGCCCTTAAAATGCGTCTTAGACGCCAGTATACCCATGTTTATCAACATACATGATACTGAGTTTAACATAGTAAATAAATATAATAGATTTGTGTTTGATCCATTTAGAAATGAAGACAAAACCAAAATTGATTACACAACTGTATTAGATTTAGCAACTAAATGTTTAAAAAAAGACTTGGATAAACACTGGATACCATATTATGAAATGTAGTGCATTTTGGAATCACACCAATATAAGAAGTGGTAACAGAGTCTACCCTTGTTGTAGATTCAAACATTCTGTTGCTACATTTGATGGTGACATAGACAACGTATTACACAGTACAGTCTACCAAGACCTACGTGAACAAAGTGCTAAAGGAAAATTTATTAAAGGTTGCGAAAAGTGTTTCTATGAAGAAAAGATAGGACACAAAAGTTTGCGTGAAGAATTTAATGAGAAATATTCAATGGACAAAGTTGACCTAAAGTTTCTTGAAATTGGTTTTGATAACTTGTGTAATTTAACTTGCGATGGTTGCAATTCAGAGTTCAGTACAAGTTGGATTGTGAAAGAAAAAGAAATCTATGGAGCACCTAAACACAAGTTAATGGAGATTGATGACGTTACAAACGTACCAGACTCGCTTGAAAAGATATTGTTTCTTGGAGGCGAACCGTTAATTACTAATAGACATTTGAAACTACTACGTCAAGTAAAAAACAAAAACAATATTGAAATTATATACAATACAAACGGAACGTTCATACCTAATGATGAAGTTGTTGAAGAACTAAGACACTATAAGAAAGTAACTTTTATCTTAAGTATTGATGGCGTAGGTGAACTTGGAGAACGTGTACGTAGTGGAATTAAATGGCCTAACGTGGTTAAGTTTATTAATTGGGTACACGATAATATGTACACATTAGAATTTAATTCTGTACTACACAAAAATAATTATATGGGTCTAAAAGACTTGCATAACTTCTGTACAAAATTTACAAACACACATTGGTATATTAACGTACTAACATTTCCTTTTGATTTAGATATCAATATTCTTGATGCTGATGCTAAAAATAGTATTATTAGTGATGCAGAAAGATTAAACTTACCTAACAAAGATTTTATTATTAATCATTTACAAAAGAATTAATCTTATGTAATAATTCAACAGGCTGTTTCTGTTGAAACAAATTAAGATAATGCTCTCTATTATATTCTAATATAGTTGTAAGTTCATTATACATGTCTTGTAGTTCGTGTATATTGTAACTGTTTAGTTTGTCAACTTCGTCCATTGCCATTGCAAGTCTTGTTGAAGGATCTTCTTCGTTGTCATATGATTCATCTATGATTTGACTAAATGTCATGAAACCAAGTTCACGTAATAGTGTTAACGTTCCTTTCAATCCAATAACAATAAACGGGTGCTTATACAAGAAACACTTCAATGCTTTTTCTGTAAATGCTTGTCTGTTGTTATCCCAAAAGTCTCCTTCAGTAACAATACTAAAGTAACTTTCTTTGTAATAATCATCTGCACTTGGCAAACTTCTTGACATTGATTTATATGTAACTTCGTTCAAGTCTAACTCTACAGGTAAGTTGTCTTGTAATAATGTTACGAATTCTTTTGGTAAATTAGTGTCTAATAAACTTTTGTCAAGATACTTTCTGTGTTCTTGTTGTGTGCTATTACTGTTGAATACATGCTCATACGCACCAAGCGGACAACTTAGGTATGTATGTTTAGCAATGTCATTCCTTAACAAGTGGTGTGTTACTTGTAACCTATGCATACGTTCTTGCCTATTCAAACACAAGAATTTTTTCTTACGTAAGTTAGTGTTACCATTCCAATCTTTGTTAATATGATTGCGTATATCAATGCCATCATATCTATCAAGATGTAATTGTACATTAAAATATATTTTGTTCTTTGTGTTAAGAATTTTGTTATTTGTTAGTATTACCCAGTCAACAATAAAAGGATTGTCCTGTACAGTTTTTTCTACCAACGCAAGAAATGCATCGTCTGTAAGCCCCTCGTATGAGTCATCGATAACAAGAAAGGTCGGTATTTTATATGTTTTAAAAAAGTTAGTAAATGTTTCAAATGTGTAATCATTGTCTCCTACATATTCAAAGAATACTACAAGTTTGTCTTGGTTCTCGAGTACCTTGTCATTATGTCCTTCAAAATCAATAATACCTTTGAAGTTCTCGATAAACGTACCAAGGCTTCTGGAATTACTATCCATTGTTATTAAAGGTATTTTCTTCATAGTATTTTTACATTCTTAACCACTGCTTCGTCTTGTGGTTTTAGTTTCGGATTAGATGGACACATTGCACAAATGCCATGTGGTTTGAAAATGTTTTTAACAAATTTTTCAAGTTCACTTTCTTGTACATCAATGTCAAGTCCCTTATAATCTACGTATAGTTTCCAATCAGCATCATCCATTTGTCCTGCTTTGCTCAAGTATGTACGCACCATACTAATAGGAGGACACTTGTATAACTGTCCTTTGTATATTATAGGATATATGTTTACACCACATGCTTTGTAACTTGCTTCAGGATCTTTGTCAGTCCAAGGCTTTAGTTTGCCGTTGATTGTTTGTCTATAATCATACCAACCACCTTCTGTAGGATCAGTAACTTCTACTTCAACATCATCTTGCTTGTGTGCAATATCACTAACCATTGTCCAGTTGCCTTTGCTGTAAAAAGCATTCCATAAATTAGTTTCAATAAGTTCTCTAACCTTAGGATTTTTATTATGTAAACTACAACTAATTTTTGCTCTGCCTATTTTCTTAAGGACCTTTAGTATGTCTGGACGCTTAGGTAATAAGAATCCGTTAGTATAAACTTCAATAACTGCATGATCAAATATACGTCTTGCTTCTTTTAGTATATTGTATATGCGTGGGTGTAACAACGGTTCACCACCTATAATAGTTACATGGTCTGGGTCAAGTCTTTTACCCCATGCTTCCATGTTCTTAACAATGTTTTCAAATGATTCTACGAAAGGTAAGTTGTGATCAATAAATCTATCGCAACCTGGACATGCCAGATCACAACTTGTCGTGATCATGTATTCAAGATTTGGTATATGATAACCACGTTTACTCAAAGTAACTTTCCAATGTGCCTTTACGTTTCGTATCTAAAGTAACACAATGGAAGCCACCACTCAATGTACGTGCTTGACGCATAGGTAATGCTATACTTTCAATTCCCCATTTATCTAATTCTTTACGCAATGGTTCTTGATTCTCATCACAAATTACAAGTTTCTCATTAACACTCATAAAGTTCAAACCAATATACTTACTGCATGGCGAAACGTTGTTAGGCAAGTTAGTACCAATATCATGTACCTTATCACCTGGGAAGAAAATTTTATCCCAGTCTTTAAAGATAGGTGGGTACCAGTCTTTGTTAATTCTATCTCCGTTAAACAACACAAGTCCAGGGCGTAATGGAATTACTGTACTGTCAAAGTGTGAATAACTATAGAATTTTTCTGCAAGATGAATTTTATATCCTAAAGGTTCAAGGATAGTTTTTAACCACTGTCCTCCTAATAGTGTACCACTGTTGCTAACTTGATAGATTAAATCTTTACCAAGTCTTACTACGTTAGGTGCATCAAACACAATTTCTTTATTAACAAGTGTAGGAATGCTTAGGTCTTCAAGTTGATAAATCTCGTCAAGTAGTCTTGGACGAGGCGCACTAATCCATTGTGAACCACCTGCCATTGCTTCATATAAAAATTCTCTGTATGCTGTAGTTTCGTATTGTCTTGCTCTCATTGCACCTGGACAATCAATAATAACATTGTTAAGTGGCAATAATAAATCTCGTGGACAGTATGTGTACCAACCTGTAGTTTTCCAATCTGGTGAACCAAATTCTATGCTGTGATCAATTGACTCTGGACGTCTAACTTTAACTCCAAGGTTAGTTAAAAGTTTAGCAAGTCCATCAAGATCTTCATTTGCTTCGTCAATTACCCACTCAGGACTTGGTCCTTCTAAGTCTTTGATATGTTCATATTTACAATCTGCAAATCCAAAACTGTGTGTTGATTTATCTACTGTTGGTATTCTTGCATGATCGGCGATACCCACAAAACATTCTTCTAATGGATCCCAATCATTGTGACTACTTACTACTGTCATATTAATCTCCTTGGTTAGTATTCATATTTAAATGGCTGATATGAGATTAAGTGCCAGAACTGGTATTAACTATTTCACCTATTAGTTCGCTAATACATACCCTATTAACGTCACTGCCTCGGTTCCAATCCTTCCATTTGTCGTCTCCGATGCCAAACATAATACAGTCTGTAGGTAGTAAATTCTTATCTTCTATTGCTTGATTGTAAGCAGTTGTATACTGTTGCCAGTTCCAATCTACTGGAAAATTTTGTATTAAACTATTTGCAATGCTTATGTCAATTCTGTTATTCATTTCTACAGAATTAAACACATCAATGCCGTCATCTGTATCTACACGTTCACAACGTACACCTACACGTAAAAATTCTGCGCCATAAAATGCTTTACTAATACTAAACGTAATAGTTTCTACGCATTTCCATTGTGCTAAATCTACGTTAATATTCTTTGTACAAGGATAATATGCAAAGTCAAGTAGCACAGGAATTTCTAAACTATTACAAATATCTAAGTAATATTCAAGGTCAACATGCTGTCTACCATAGTCGCTGAAAGGTACACTTGTGATTAACACATCGTCGTGTTCAAGTGGTTCGTCTTCGATGTATTCCCAATCACACCCATGTTTCAAACATGCACTGTGATACATAAATTCACCTTTGTGAAATCTAAAACGTTTGTTTTTGTGTCTAAAATAAAAATGATCAAAGGCTTGTACAGTACCGCAAACTAATTTTTGACTTGGAAATAAATCAAGTCCTATTAGTTTATTATTACCACTTGCACTAATCCAATCCATAAATGTTTTAATAAACGTAGATGGTAATTCTTCGTTATACAAATCATTTACAGGATTTAATTCTGTAATAAACTTTTTAATTGCGTTGTCCGTTACAGGTTTAGCGCCTCTTAAATTCATTCTTTACTCCAGTTATTTGCATCGTATACTTAGGTAACATTCCGCTATTAGAACTTAGATGTGGTTCATTTTTTTCAATAATAACAGCATCACCACGTTTCCAATTTGTAATAGGAGTCTTGTTTATTTCAAAGTAATGTCCGCTTTGCCAATCTTCAAGAAATATATTAACACGGATACAGCCATCAGGGTGTACATTATTATTTTTGGCAAACATGTAAAATGTATCAACATGCTCTGGTAAAACTTGTCCAGGTGCTTGTTGCATTAGTGCTACTGTACATCTATCAAACAATGTCTTACTAAAGTCTATAAAATTATATGTTTCAGGAAATGCTTGTTTGTATTTTGTATTTTCTGCTGTGTAACCTGCAAGATGATATTTTTTATTTTGTGATTCAAAAGCAGTTGCTCTACCTTCATCGGTTACATTGTCTTTGTTTTCCCAAAGAACGTTCTTATATGGTAAGTCGGGTATGTCTAATCTTATTTGTTCCATGGCTTATCGTATGCTACTTTCTCTTTGTCATCAAACCAATACAAACTTCTGTGTGGAGGATGTTTAGAGTCATGCTCTGCGTTACTAACATAATAGAACAAACGCAATGCTTTTCTACTTGTACCTTCTGGGTTTGTCATTGGCTCTGGGTAACCGTGAAATGCAAAGTTATCGTAACTCCATATAACGGCATTACCTGCACCTACAGGAACTTTGCTATGTAAAGTTTCTCTTTTTTTATCGTAAAACTGTAACTGTCCACCCCAATCTTGATCCCAATCTTCATTAAGATAGATTACTAAACTTACCATGCGGTGTAATCTAAGTTGTTCATTCCAATTGAAATCGCTGTGTACTTTTAAACTGTCACCTGTTAATGACTTACAATATCCTGCACCAATAAGATGAGGATCAGGTATTAGGTCAACTGTATCTGTAACATCTTGCAACCACTTAATAAACTTTCCACTGTGTAGTGCATGTATAACTGCGTCTTGTACAGGTGTCTTATCAACGTTGTTGTATTCATACATACATGAACCTGCTCTTGTAAAATGCTTACAGTCTTCGAGCGGAACTTCTTCCAACTCTTTGGCCATTGCTTTTACAAGTTCATTAGGAACAAGGTTATCAATAGTTAATAAACTATAACTTGGGTGACTACGATACTTTTGTTGTAAGTCGTATGTGTTTGGAAAATTTTTTTCAATGTGATCTAAAAGTTGCTGTTTCATTTCTTAACTAATTCAAAACCTTTTCTATCTATACCTAATTCTGCAATGTAGATATCAACGTACTTGTCAATGATAGACTTGATTTCGGATTCAGTTGCAATGTCTTTCTTGATCATAAAACCTGTCCACGAAGTTGCAGTCTTTAGCAAATACTCGTCATGTGTTTCGTACAACTTGGGTTCAAGTTTGTCATAACCATATTCTTCAGGTTTTTCTGCATCATGAAATATCATAACATCAGTTACACCTGTTAAACAATCAACTGTTGATTTCCTACAAGAAGCAAAGCCGTCTGTAAAAATTAAACTTGACTTATACGGCATTATTTTAATTTCATTTGCAAGTGATGTGTAGTAATTGTCAATAGCAGTTTTCTGTGATTCGTTAAGTTGGCTTGGTAAAATTTTAATGCTTTCAATACCAAGTGGAGCAATATCGTGATGCCTCCATTCACTCTTACTTGTAATAGCACCTAAGTTTTCTTCCTTGACTAAGTCTAACCATCCTTGTTCGCTTTCAACATGAATAATTTTTTGTGCAGGAAATCTAACAAATAAAGGTGTTGAATAACGTCCTACTCCTAATTCAAGTATTAGTTCGGGGTTAATTAATTCAACCATTGCTCTAACTACTGGTTGATGTGTGCTCCATCTATAATGGAAGTTTTTTCCGAATTTCTTTGCACTTTTAATTCTCATTGTTTCTCTCTACAGTATACACTTCTTTTACATTTTCAAAACTTTTGATTGAAGGTGTAATCAAAGGCTTTGATTTATTATTCTTCTTTACTTCTTTACGTGTTTGCCCAATTAACTCCATACTTGGCGTTACAAAAAACACTACATCAACATCTGGATAATATTCCAAACCTCTGTAATCAAAAAGCACAAACTTGTCAATATTATTTAAGTCCGCTACGTCAATTCTTGTGTTTTCTTGGCCCTTAATAGGATCAAGTAGCAAGTCGTCTACAAGAGTAAACTTATGTTCTAACTGTTGTAAATGCTTTCTAATATAAGTTTTTCCTGAAAATGATTTTCCTACTACTGCAATTTTATCATATTTGCTATTAACAATAGCCTGTATAGCATCGTCAATCTTCATCTTTTCTCTTGTACATCTAAAGAAAGGCCTGCTTACAGGTGTGTTACCCATATATTTGATTTCTGTGAAGTCTGTATATTCAACAAGATTTTGCATATACTTGTTGTATGTTTGTTTACCATGCCCTTCAAAATACATAACTTTGTTAGTTTTGCGACATGCTTTGCTTAAAATTCCGTATCTATTTTCAAGTTCAATAGTATCAATAACTGCAAGAAACATAACAACATCAAAGTTGTCTATGCTTGTCCAAAGAAAATTACTGTCTAAATCATCTACAACAAATTGTACATTTTCAATATCTAATTGATCTTTAATTTGATTTGCATTGTTTACTGCATTAGCATCATATTCAATACCCATAACATTTTTTGCACCCCAAGTTGATGCTTGAAAACTCATCTGTCCCATGTTGCACCCTAAGTCAACTACAGTAGCATCTTTGAAATCGTCTGGATCATAGTAAGCAATTCTACTGTTAAGATCACGTTTACCTTTAATACCCAACTGTGGTATTTCATGATAGTCATCAAACCAATTATCTCTTTTTACTAAATTTTTATTTTTTTTGCTCACTCTTTGCTCCTAAATTCCTTGTTAAACTTTCTGAGTTTATGTTTATACCAATAGAGTAGAATGGATGTAAACGTGCCACTGGTACATTTGTTGATGTTAGTTCTAATAACTTAGATCCAATTTGTTGGTCGGCCGCTACAACATATCCGTGTTCAGAAACAAAGTCTAACAATCTTTGTGCGCCTTGAGGTTTGATAATGTAACTCCATGCACCTCTAAAATAATTACCTACATAGTTTAGAGTACGTTTACCTTTTGCATGTATGTTATGATATGGTCCTACTACAATGTCTTCTTTCATGCTTTGTTCAACTGCATGATTGTATGATCCACTGTAAGGATCAAACGGATCTAACTTACATACGTGCTTAAATTTTGTAAGTATATCTTTGGGCAAAGGTCTAATAAAATACCCGTCATGTTCAAGAATAAGATATGGAATATTATTTTCAATACATTCTTTCCATAGTCCGTAATGACTTAGAAAGCAACCAAGTACACCTAATCGACCTTTTTTAACTTTGCTTATAGACTGAATACCGTACTTCGCACAAGCAATATTAAAGTCATTGCCGTTAACGGCATCGAAGTATTGTATAGTAACTCCGTTTCTATAACCTTGTGCAACACACTCAGATGCCATTTGCACACTGTGGGCGTTGTCCTTTAAACATATAATCTTTGCTTTATAATCCATTTGCTACCTGATACTTAAACGTTTCTTCCCATGCAGTGCCGTTTTCATATTCTTCTCTACTAAACTGACTGTGTGCAATGTGTTCGAGCATAGGTGTTCTATCAAATCCAAACTGTCCTTGCCAATGCTCAACTGCACTTTGTCCTAACACTTCAATTGGTTTACCTAAACACAATGCTTCAACAACTGCCATACTATGATATGTAATAACTTTTTTAGCATTATTCATCATAGGTATTATTTCAGCAAATCTGTGTCTACGTTTACCTTCCTTTTCTCTTATTACTAATGGCACATCTAAACTTTCATAATGTGCAATAGTTTGTTTACGCCATTCGTCATAATCTTGTCCCAAGTATTTAAAGATATTTGTGTTTCGTGGCATCACTAATAGGTTGTACTCACCTTTGTCATTCCAATCTTGGTAACGATCATCTAATTCAAGTGTGTGTATTCTACTGTTTTTAACAGGTCCTGGTTTAGTATTTTGTAGGGAATTGTAACTAATACGGTAATACATAGGGCGTTTGTAATTCCAATTGCCTACGTAACCATTGTCTAAATGAAAAAAATTTAAGTTTTTATTTTCTTGTAATGCATCAAATACCCAATCACAGAATGGATGACTAAATGCTAAAATTCTATCTTCTTGGATTTGTTCTTTGGATTCAATAATTGTTGTATCAAAATTATTAATAAGGTAAGGAAATAATTGTCCTCGTAGTTCGTATGATTTTTTAGGTATTTGGAAAGTTGGTTTAAATTGTGGCATCTTCCATACCAGCCACACGTAACTTAACAATATTAGTAATTTGCCATTGCTTCTGATCTAAGCCTTTAGTAATGCCTAACCATTTATTACGCATTAGTGCAAATTCATTAATAATCTTTTCCATATCAACTACATCTGCTTCACCGTCAACATACTTCTCAACATCACGACTCGACAATGCTCGTTGATAATTTTCAAGATACTTCTTAAAAAACGTACTACGTAATCTACGTAATTCGATGTTAAGATATTCTAATATTGCTTCAAGTTCTTGCAACTGATTGAAACGTTGTTCGACAAGGCCGGGCATTTCTGCCGCGGCCTTCTCAAGACTTCCGAATATACGGATCTCTTTTTTAGCCTGTAATAACTGATCGTTATAATAGTCTAACGCCTCAGGTATTTTACTAATATCTTTTGATATTTGGCTATACCACATGTTTAATCCCAATCGTCATCGTCCGCAGTCAATTCTTCATCAATATCAAGATAATAATTAATTGCCGCATCAAGATGATCATCTGTACCTAAACTCTCTTTAAGTGCTTCATCGCCCACACCATAATCTGCAAGTAGGTCAACAAATCTTTCTGCTAACGTTTCTACTTGTTTTTTATCTGTGTGTTCTTTAAAAAGATTCCAGGTATCTACGATTTGTGAACTATCCATAATCAACTTACTCCTCAGTGACTGTTTCGACTGTTTCTTGTGCCTCGTCCTCTACATCAGTAATTACCTCTGACTGAACTTCACTGAACTCGTTCATGACTTTATCAAGTAACGGTCCACCGGCTTCCCATGCTTTACGATACTCCTTAATTTCTTCTCCATCTTTGGATACAAATCTAAGTCTGTTACCGTCTTTCTTAAGCATATCTTTTTTCTCAAACAGATCAACAAGTCCACTGTAAGGATTCATACCTGTTTCGTATGGAATCTTAACTTGTACACCTTCGAACGGTTTTGCGTAACGTGTCTTCATTACTTTACAACCTGCTCTAATACCACGTACTTCGCTAATCTTATTACCCGCTTCATCTTCTTTTAGTTTCAATTTCTTCATTGCTACTACTATAGATGACGCATAGATAAATCCTTGTCCACCACTAATTTTATCATCAGGGTCGAACATATCTTGCGATGCATACGTATGGTTAGTACATACAAGTCCTACATTGTGTGAGCCAATCATGTTAACTGTGTTTCTTACAAGTGATGTAAGTGCCTTAGGTTTTCTACCCATGTCACCCTTCATATCACCTTTGTTAAACTGGTCAACATCAGTTGGTGTTAACAACATACCTAAACTATCAATTACAAATAATACTTTAGGACGTTCTTCTTCCGACATTTCTCTGTAATCTGCCATAAACGTTGATACTGTTTTAGCAACATCATCAATCATTGACATATTAAGTTTTAGTAGTTTGCTTTCGCTTGTATCAACATCAAGTGCTTGTAGCCAAGTTTCATCAAGTGCGTTCTCACTGTCAATTAGTACAACAAAGATACCTTGATCTTGTGCCGCCTTTACAATGTTACCTGCACAGATATAACTCTTACCTGCTCCTGACTCTCCTGCAAATACAGTTACCTTACCTAATGGAACACCTTTATGGAAGTCGCCACTAATAAGATAATTTAAGGCATAGTTTCCTGTACTAATCCAATCAGTAGGATCGTTAAAACCACTACTCATGCCTGTGATCGATTTAGTCAAGTTTTTACGAAACTTGGAAACGTCAAATGCTTTATTAGCCATATTATCTCCTTATTCAGATAATGTGTGGGGTTGCCCCCACACACTGTACTGCTATATTAGTTTTGACGTGAACGGATCATTGCAAGAATGTCTTCCGCACTATTGTCTGCTTTAGGTTCTGCCGCTGGTGCAGTTGTCGCCACTGCCGCTGGAGCCGCCTCTACTACTGGTGCCGGAGTTGCCTTCGGAGCCGGAGCAGTTGTTGCCGCTGGAGCAGTTGCTTGTGGATCACCTGTTCTTGCCTTCATTCCCGCTGGACGGAAATATTGACCAAAACGTTCAGTGTCATATGCTTCACCATCTACAGATGCTTGGAACATCTCTTGCATTACTTTAACCTCAACCTCTGAAGGCTTCTTAGGTAAAAAGTCTGACAAATTGAATAGACCATTCTTCTCAACGGCCGCATTTTCAACTTCTGTCAAAGGACGCTCTCTACGTGCCCAGTTACTTGTAGAATAATCTGCATAACCACCTTTAGAAGTTTTTATAATTCTAAAGTCTACACCTGAAGTGTAATCAGTTGGCAGTTCTTCCATATCTGGATCCATTAAAGCACCTTTAATGATTTGAAAAATCTGTGGACCAATAATAAAACGTCTTACTGGATTCTCTGGAGTACCATCTTCCGCCAGTCCGTTTTCAGTTACAAAGCCTTGGAACACGTATGAACGCTTCTTCCAATACTTACGACCCATGTCTTCTAAAGTAGGATCTTTAAACCAACCTCGAACTTCGTTTAAGATTGCACATGACTCACCATACATTTCCATGCAAGGGATTTGCACTTGTATTGGTCTTGAGTCAGTTTCGCCTTTTAAACCTGCGAAAGGTAGTTTGATCATCAAACGTTCTTTCCAAAAGAAAGTGTTTGTGTCATCCCCATCAGGTAAAAAACGGACAGTTGACTGTTCGCCTTCCTTTAAGTTCCAAAATGGGTAAATTGCGTTGTCGCCGCCGCTGTTAGAATTTCCGCTTGTGCGTGATTCTTGTTCTTTTAATTTAGCTCTTATTTCTGCTAATGTTGCCATTGTTAAGCCTCCTATATAATTTGCCTTTGGCTGTTATTGTATTGCCTTGATTGTGCAGTACTGTAAACAGTATAACACAAACTTACTTATAAAGTCAAGTGGAACTTTGTCAAAAAAGTGAATTAGTTAGCCAAACCTGCTAAATGTTTGATTCTTTCCATCTCACCATCTTGGTTAGTAACTAACTTTTTCATAATGATTGCCGCAGGAGCAAGACTTTCGTCTCCATATTTTTTCTCACATGCTGTAAGTACTGCTGTTTCACCTTTTGGAAAATTGTTAGTTGTGTAATCAAAATGACCTTTAATGAATTCATCTAATTCAAGTTCGTTCTTTTCACCTTTTTCTTCTGCGTCCCCATCTGCTTTTGATATTGAACCATCTGGACCAATTTTAACGTCCATGGTATCATCGTCAGTGGGTTCTTTTTCGGCCATCAGTTCATCTGCTGTCCAAAAATCTTCTAATCTAAGTCCTGCTTTTAAAATAGCATCTTCAAGTGTATGTTCTTCACCGTCTGGTGTTTTGAACTTATCACCCTTCTTCATGCCTGCCGCTTTTGCTTTTTGTACTGCTTGTGCGAAAGCATTGCCTTCAAAAGTTGTTGACTCGTCTTGTATTAATCCTTTTTGATGTTTTTCAAGTTCTTCTATTGAATCAAAAGTACCTGTTTCTTTACCGTCTTTGTAAGAAATAAATTTACCATCTTTATGTTTTGCCGCAAGTCCGTATTTGTTCATTCCCATGCTTGATGCTTCATCTGGACCTTGCTCATGTTTTGAGTTTGCAACTACATTATCTAAGTGTGAAGCAAAGTCACCATGCATGTCCATGCTTTCATCTTCAACACCATTGTAGTTGTCAAAGAATTCTGCGTCACCATGTTTTTCAATAAACTCTTCTCTGCTTAGGTTTTCAGCATCATCTTCTAATGCTTTTTTAACTGCACCTTCTTCTACACCTGCACTTTCATCAGCGTCACCTGACTGAACTTTATCAATAATTCTTGCATTTGTATCAATGTCATCATCGCCTGTAATTTTTTCAATTTCTTCCATAGCCGCATTTGTAATTGGCATTTCGTCAAGATATTTTACATTCATCGGATCATTTTCAAATTCTTCTTCGCCGTATTTTTTCCTCATTGCTTCAGCCTCATTTTCTTCAACAAAGTCTGTAGTAATGCCTGAGTTCAATGCCCACTGTATATAACCGTCTGGTAATCTGTCTCCGTTACCGCCTCTGAACTTGGAAAATTTTTCAATCCAATCAGAAACCATTCCATTCATTTCATCTGTAATTTTAGGTAATTCATCTTCACCTAAAAGATTTTCTGGAGTAAGTGCTTCTGATTTAGTTCCTTCTTTAACAAGATTGTAAATGTAAGGAAATACACCTTTCAAGTCTTCGTTAAACTGACGAATAGTTAATTCATCAATCCAATTTGAACTTACATCTTCTGGTACTTCTTCCATTACTGTTTCTTGGAAGTTTTCCATTGCTTCTTTGTAGTAAGCATTTCTTTGTAACTTGTGTACAGTTTCTTTTACAGTGTCAATTCTATTATTAACAATGTCCATGTAACCAGCAAGACCCTCTGCCATTACACTTGATCTGTTCATGTAAGTTTTGAAAGTACGTAACTTAGAAAGTTCTTCGCTGAGTGAAACGATATGCTTTCCAAAGTTGTCGTATTGATTTCCACCTTCACTAACATGTTGTGCCATTGCTCTTGCACCGTTTAAATGTTTAAAAGGATATTTGTATCTTTCGCCTTCTGGGCTCTCTACATATATGCTATGAATTCTTTGTGTTCTTCCTGCAGGATTTTCAAAATCAACTGCCTCATTATGTTTAACAATGATCTTTGCATTGCCAACGTCTTGGAAACTTGTTTTAGAAGTTCCGTATAGTTTCGATTCACTCATTTGGTTTTCTCCGGGTCTGTTTTTTGAGAGGTAATCGTAATCTCTCTTGTCTAAGTTACTTTTAGTTATATCTCTTGTATCAAAATTAAGCATTCTCTTTTTAGCAAACTGTCGCATCTCTTTCATAAAAGCGTACCAGTTTTGTCTAATAGACTCTGTAGCATCTGAAAGCAAATCATTGTTATAAAGCATAGTTAGACTTTTTTCATCTAATGTTACGTTAACTTTATTACCGTTGCTAAACTCAAAATCAAAGAAACGTGCTTTTTCAGGCACATTTGTAATAGTACTTGCTTCATCACCAATAGTAATCTTGGGATATCTACCTCTGATCTTGTTAAACAGTTCTTCTGCAATTTTTTCCAAGTTTATCATATTAATATTTATCCTAATAGACGCCTGTTACAAATATAGGCATAGGTGCCTCATATTCCTGATCTGCATCCAATTGCCTGAATGTATTGTACACTCTTGGATCCCAGTCCTTTAAAACTTCCATCATGCGTATGTTCAATAGCACTGCACTTACAAGATCGTCAGTTTCACCTGGCTTTGCTTTGAAACTTGTGCCTGATGCTACATAGCCTTTCATTTCTGATATTAATGCTTTGCTGTTTATCTGCATTTTGTCATTCTCAACCATGTTCTTGAATTTAGAACAAGCACTAATTTTGCTTCTATGTGTAGTGTTAAATCCTTTACGGAACTTCCTAATGTGTCCTTTACGTATTGGTTCACTTACAAATAGTCCTGGTATGTTTTCTTCACCTACATCATTTACAACTAACAATGCCGCTTCACCAATAGTATTGTTTTCAATACTCCAATAAATGTTATTTGCGTTTGGTGCTCTACATTCAGCATTAATATAATCTGCAATATCTTTTAAAACTCTAATTTGTCCTGGTATAGGTGTAGTATTATGTCTCCACTCTGCAACTTGTCTGTAACTTGGTAATTCAAATACTTGTATCGCGGCATAGTCTCCGCCTGTACCCATACTTGGATCTAAACTAATACAATATGTTTGATCTCGTTCAAGTTTTTTGTACCAACGTGTCTGCCCCATATTCTCAACAGGTTCATTACCTTCAAGTCCTGCTAACTTAATACTATTAATAAGTGTTTCGTCAAATACTAAAAATTCACAACCATACTCACGTCTAAATCTTTCTTCGCCAATACGACCAATTTCTTCTTTTTTCCATTTTTCGTCCCTGTCAGGATGTTCTTCCCACTTAACAGTAAAACCATGAAATCCGTTTATACCTACTTCACTTTCATTACCATGTTCATCAAATTTGTTTTGACTTTCTTTCCATATAGTAGCAAAAGTATCTTCGTCCGAGTTAGGCGTACTTGTAAGAATAGCACGACCACCTGTTGCAAGTGTAGGAGATATCGAAGTCCAAAATTCATCTGCAATAGTAGGTTGCACAAACGCAAACTCATCACAGTATAGTAATGATATGGACATACCACGTCCTGTGTTTCCTGTTGTAGTAGCACTTACAATTCTACTTCCGTTTTCAAATTCAATTGAACCTTTGTTGTAGTTTGTAACACCTGCTCTAATATGATCAGGACACATTTCGTAAACGTATCTAATACGTTGCATAATTTCTTGAGCACCTGTATACTTGTGTGCCGCAATAAGAATAGTTTGGTCTGGATGAAACATTGCGAACCAAGTAAGGTACACAGCCGCACAGGTTGTCTTACCTGTTTGTCTTGGTAACATATTAACATTGAATCTATGATTGTGATAACTGTGCATCAACCCTACTTGATATGTGTAAGGATCAAATAACAATTTTCCTTTTACTGGATGTTGGATATATGCAAAGTTACTTGCGAAATGTAAGTAACCTGCTTCCTTATCAGTACAAAGCATCAGATCATTAATCTGCTCATTTGTATATGTTTCTCTTGTATTAGCCTTTTTGGTTAATACGCCATCTAAACTTTTATTTGCCATTGTATAGTATTTACTCAAAAAAATAGGACCCGAAGGTCCTATTTGAGTTTACTTGAGTAAAAGTAATTTTATATTATGTGGCTATTAATGTTGCCGCTTGAGTAACTAATGTACCGCTTGTATCAATGTTATTTGGCCCAACTGCTGTTACTGTGCTTGTTGGATAGTTTGCCGCTGTACCAATTGTTCTAATACGTGCTTGTAAGCCTGCCGCTCCATCAAATGTATCACATACTACAGTCAGTGTACCACTGTTGTCGTTCGTAGTATGATAAATTAAAGGATTAATTTCTTTGCAAATTGCTTCTACTGTTTCGTCAATAGCATCGTCTTCTGCTCTTAGATCAACTGCTGTGCCGTTTGCAATTTTTACTAAAATTTTAAAAGCGAATACAGAGCCATTGCTGAAAACATTTCCTGCTGTTGATAGTCCTGATCCGTGTACTCTTGTTATTCCAGCCATTTATCTCTCCTTAGTGTCCACCGCAACTTGATGCGTATAGTTTTTCAAGTTGTTTTGCTTCACAACCCATTTCAGTGTATTTCTTCATGATATCTGCTTTAGACATACCTTTGTCTGCACATTTTTTCATTTCTTTACCGCTTGGTAATTGAACTTTTTTGTCGTCGGCTTCTTCAATACTTTCTTTTTTAGCATCTTTATCTTTGATTGCTTTTTTCATTGGCTCTTTTTTATTGCCATCTTTGTCCATATCTAAGAAGTCTGGTTTTGCTTTTGCTTCGTTTGTTTCTTCATCACATTCACATGGATCTTCATCGCAAACATCACAGTCTTCTTCGTTCATAAACTCTGAAAGTTTAGCAGAAAGTTCTGCTCTTAATTCATCTTCAAGTGCCATTGGGTTATCACCGCCTGATACTGGACCATGTGATTTCTTCTCTGCACCATCGTGTCCTGAAGCAATGTCTTTGTTCATAAAGTTATGGTCTTGATATTTTTCATCTGGTGAATTATCATAACCATCTGCTGTTGCTTCGTTGTCAGTGTCATCACAAGCCATGTCGTCCATTGGCTTGTCCATGTCCATGCCCTTAGGCTTGTCACTTACAAGATCCATCATAGACATCATGTCGTCTTTAGGATCCATTGGACCCATCATAGGATTCATTGCAGGTTTAATTGCAGTTGGGATTGGTTCCCCTGCTTTTGCACCTTCTGTTCCTTTTAATGCATTCATTAATTTAATAACATCTTCGGCATTATCACCGCTCATGTTTATTGACGCCGACGCCGCTTCATTCATTGCTTCGTCCAACGCCGTAATTTTTTTGTATATGTCGTTTAATTTCATAATTAACTCCCTATTGGACTTTTGGTTCCGATATCAGCGGTTGCGTCCATCTGTTTTTTATCTGTAGCACCTTCTTCAGGTAACTCAATTGCTTTACCACTAAATCTTGCAGTTGATTCTTTAGATGCAGTTTCTAACTCTTTAAGAAGATCCATAACTCTGCTTCCACCTACTTCTTTTTGTGCTGAAGGATCTGCTGGAGACATTTCTTCTTTAGTTAGTTTTGTTTCGTAAGGTGCACCTTGATCAACTTCTTGATATAACTCTTGAGGTTCATTTGGATTACGTACTACTATGTGTGATTGCGGAATACCTAATTGGTAACCTAAGTACTCTTGTAACATTTCAGTGTGTGTAGGGTATGTTACTTCGCACTCATAGTAAGTTACTTCTTCATTCTGCAATGCAGGAAAGTCCAACGGACGTTCTTGAATTGGTGTTTTCTTACCCGGCGTACAATTTTGTACACCAAACTTTTTTAAAGCAGTTTCTAACTGATCTGCCATATCATCTGCTATTTGACCAGCAATACCAATTTTAAAAGGATAAACTTTACCATTGTATGCTTCTGTTAAATAATCGCTATATTTTTTCATAATTGTATTTTCCCTACTAAACTATTTATCCATGTTCTTAAGTTTTTCTAATAAACTATTACGGTCTGTAACTACATATCCTTCGCCTGAAACAACGCCATCTGGTGAATCACCACCGTCTTTATCCTGTTTTTCCTTCTTAAGTTGTAGTTCAACCATTTTAAGTTTCTTGTCTAATTTTGCAACTTTAGCATCAAGGTTAGTTTTTAGCATATTACCTGCTACTTCAAACACCCTACCACTATATCTGCTTTCAACATTCATACCCAAGTCCATTAGATCTTCATATGCATTCATAGACTTCTCAGCAACTTCGTTTAGTTCCTTATCTGCTAATTCGCCTAATCCTTTCACTTGTGGTAATGCCGCAGTAATTTTATCCATCTCAGCAATACTACGTTGAGTTTCTTCATGCTCTACAATAGCATGTTTCTTTTCTGCTTTAGCAGATTGTTCTCTGTCTTTCTGAACAATCTCTTTGCTGTCTGGCATATTAAGTAATTCTTCTAATTTCTTCATATTTTGGATTCCATTAAATGCTACTATTATTTAGCCTTTGCGTTGGCCAGAGTGGAACATATCCTTCTCTGTAACGACCCTAAAAAAGATGCCTTTATCCTTGCACCATGCCCTTGCGGCTTGCCATTTAGCCATGTTTAGTGCAACAGCCATTTGCTTTTGTTTATTTCTGCCTGCACTTTCCATAGTTGTTTGATTATCTGGCTTAACTTCTATAACTTCTGCACGTTGTTTGCCATTCTTATCCATGTAACTAATAAAGAAGTCTGGCACGTACACTGTTTGTTTTCCTGTAAAAGGATTTACATAAGGTATCTTTACTGCTTCACTTGCCCACTTGGCAACGTTAGGATTTTCATCGCAGAATTTCATAAATGCGAATTCCCAACTTGATCTATATAATGGTGCTTTGCGGCCGATGTACTTTTCTTGAAACTTTAAGTTGTAACGTCCTTGGGCATACTTGGCCATGTTACACTCCTATGTTTCGTGCTTCAGTCCTGTTTTGTATGTCAACTACTCTATAACCTAATGTACTAATTTTTTCTCTGTTATAGTTTAGCACTTCTGTTACAACACTACTTAACTGAACACTGTCTGTTTTCTTTAGAGTATCAAGTAATTCAAAAACATTTATATCATCAAGTTTTGCTTGTTGTAACATTACTGTTCCTACAGCAATAGCAGAAGTTTTTTCAAATCCTCTACTTGTAAAAAATCCTATTACAGCATCAACTTGGTTGGTAGGAAAATTAATAAAGTCAGTAAAGTACTGATTGTAAAATCTCTTTACATCATTTGCACTATCTTCTTTTACTACTTTAGGTAAGTTACTCATTTTATGTCCTTACAATGTTAGGCAAGTCAGCAAGTGTTTTGCTGTTTGCCGCTTCTTTATATGCCGAACTTGCACTGTCCCATGCGGCGTTAATCGCATTGACACTTGCATCACCACCTGCGGCTAAATGATCTTTTTTATGTGTTGTTGATTTGGATAAGTCTGCTAACTTGTCTGGATTGTCTACAAGTTCTTTTGTAACGTCTGCAAGGCTTGTACTTTGTACTGCTTTTTGTATCGCCGCTACAGCACTTACACCGGCAACTGCTGTTGCAACATCTTTTAGTGATCCACTGCCACTACCTTTAGGAAAAAATGTATTTGCAACTCCGCCAACATTTATTCCGCCTACATCTCCAATAGCACCTTTAATAATTCCAAAGCCTTCTTGTCTAATTCCTTCTTTAGATAAATCCTTAACATTTCTTGCAGTGTTGGCCGCTTTTAAAACTGTCCCTAACAATGCACCTGGCGACTTAAATGCATCACCTGACGTAATATCTCCAAACACATCTGCCGCACCTGATGCAACACCACCAACACCAAATAGACTTGATGTTCCTCCGCCTGCTAATGAAAGTGGACTTGGTGTTTTATCATAATGTTCTGTAGCAAAACCTTTTGGTGCTGTACCTTCTGATACTGCTCCTCTTGTGTACCATACTGTTTCAAATTGGACACTCATTGTACTCTGTGCAACACCGGCGCCATCTGTTTGATCCATTGTATCATGTTGCCAACTATTAATAATAGGATTGACAAGTGTAAATGCTGTGTAACGTTTACGTGACATTTGGTATATAACAATGCTATCAAAGAACGGCTCTATACTATCATTATCAAAACCATATCTATACCTTGATTGTATCGAACCCTCGTCTGCAAAAGTATTTGCTCTGTTGTATGCAGAAGCAGTCGTGTTAGGACTTCCTGCTGTATCAGTTGATGCATAGTTTCCATCTTTAAAATAATATCTGTAGTATGCTTCCCACATTGCAGTTGTAAGACCGTAGTTGTCATCGTGGAAAGTAAAATTACAAGGACTGTAGTCTATGCGTTTTTGTAAAATTCTTTTTCTATTGTATTGATGTTTTACTTCTGTAGTAACATCAAACTTAGGCAAGTCAACACTCTTAACTAACATATTAATAGTGTTACTATGTTTCTCTGATAGTTGTGGAATAATTGAGGAAGAATTTCTATTAATGTTGAATGCAACATGATAAAGAAACTTACTCTTAGGTGCATACTTAAATGCATCATCTACATATAATCTTGAAGCATGTTGATAGTCTGCAAGGTTACCTTTTGGACTTAATGCTCCAGATACTAAATTGTCAAGAAATGGGGTTAACTTATTTGCCATACTAATATTTATCTAAAAAATAAAGTGGGTATAGAATAAAAAAGGCGCACTCGGCGCCTTTTCTACGTTTATTTTAAAACTTTTAAACTTGATTATACTGCGCCACCGCCAGTAACAAGTGTGTTGATAGTTCTGCCTACAGCAGTACCAATACCTGTTCCTTGTGGTGTTTGTATCGCATTATCGTATCTAATACTTAATGCAACACTAACTACTTCTGATGTCGCGTATGCTAATTGATTGTAGTTTGCACTTTCTAAATAACAACCGTATAACTCAAATGTTTCAAGCACATTAACTGTGTTTGCACCGTTACCACCATCTAAAATTTCAATACGTGTAACGAATTTGTAGTCCGCGCCTGATGCCGCACCTGATTGTTCAAAGAAATCAAACTGTTTCTGCAACTGCTCGCCAACAAGTTTCTGAACGTTGTTACTAACGTCTTCACGTAAGTTTAATGTAATTGGTTCCCAAGTATGTTTTCCTGCAAGGAATACTTTTGAGTTGTATACATCAAGTGTAATCTGTTCAAAAGTTACGTTAGGTCTTGTTACATCTACAACTTGTTTAGTTAACTCTGTAGTTGGTGTTGACACTCCAAAATTTTCCAGTGACACCCTGAAGCGGTACTGCAATTTTGGCATTAACAAACCTTGTGAACCTGCACTCGCGTTGCTGTCCAAAGGTACTGTTAGTCTTGAAAGTGATGAAATTGCCATTTATTTGCTCCTATTACTTTTATTTATCATATTATAGGCCCGCTATTTCTCCAGTGTTTTTAAGTCTTAATGGAATGTAAATAAACTCCACTGCTTTCACTGGTTCAATTGCAATGTCTACATAAAGTTCGTTTCTATCAATTCTTGATGGAGTATTGTTACTTTCGTCACACACTACTAAGAAATCATATAACGCTCTTTGTCCTACAAGCTCAAGCATTAAACTATCTGCTTGTTGTTTGATCTCGTCTCTTGTGATCTTATCGTTAGGCTCAAAAATGTAAGGTTTTGCAAGTTTGTTTAACTGTCCACGTAAGTAAATTACTAAACGTGCAACGTTAATTCTATCTAAAGAACTTGCATTTTTCGCTCTTGTCTTTTGACCAAAGTTAACAAGACCTGCACCAGTTAAGAATGTTACTGGGTTAACCTTGTTACTGTACAATGTATCTCTTTGACCTTCGTTAAGAGCAACTGTTTTAAACTCACCTTCGTTATTAATAAAGCCTGCACTTGAAGCGTTAGTAATTCCACCACGTCTTGTTCCTGCTGGAGCAAACCATGGGTAACTAACTTGATCACTTAATGCAATAGTTCTAAGTATACCATGTGATGCTGGAACAACTACGTTGTTACCTGCATTATCACTTGTGAATAAACTTGGATAAAACACACCTAAGTATTCGTCACTTGTTACTAATCCATTGTCGTTATCTTCAACAGCACCGTTAACGTTTGTTGCCCAGTTGTTAATTCCTGTGGCATCACTTGCTAATCTCATTGGAGAGTCACCAACAACAAATGCTGTTAAGCCTCTGTCATTGTTCAATGTAACCATTTCACCAATCAGCTCTGGATAACCAGGTGTTGCTAATAAGTTGAATATTCTTGATTCGTTATCTCTAATGTCTTGGTTGCTGTTCATCATTGCCTGTAACGCTTGTACAACAACTTTACGTTGTGCTTTACGACCGAATGTACCTGAACCATCACTTTGGTTAGCACTTTCAGTTACCCATCTGTGTGGATAGTAGTTAGCCATTGACTCATCGCCAGTACGTGCATTATCTTCTGCAAGATCGATTGAATTACGTACAAATTTCTTAACATTAAATCCAGAACGTCTTAAGTTCCAAAGCAACATACCTTTTGGATATAGTGCTGGATCTGGAGCGTCTGGGTCTAAGTAATTACTTGCCGCTAAATCTGCAATAGTACCTGCTGATCCACTGTTAACACCTGAAGTGTTATAACGTGCATCACTAAACAACACACCATTCTCTGTAGTCTGGTCTGTGCTATCTCTTAATACCCATTTCAATGTAGTTCCATTGTATTGGTAAATTACTGGATAGTTTTCTAAGTCTGCTGTACTAACCCAAAGGTCGCCATTTACAAGTGCTGAACCATCTGATTGTGTAGTTGGTTCTGTTGCACTAACAATTGGACCATTTGGTGAACTGTTTGGATATCCTGAAGAAGCATCTTGGTAACCTACCCAAGTAGTTCCATTGTGTAACATAATATCAACTTCGTCAACAACTGAGTTGTACCATAATTGACCGTTAAGTGCTAATGCACTTGGTGCATCATCGCCTGCTGTGTATGATAGTACTTGCCAGTTTGAAGCCATATACTGTTTAGGATTAGTTGAACTGTCTGTTCCTGGTACATAGTATAAGTTTGCTGTACCTGTGTTTGCATCAACATAAGGAGTAAATCCTGCTAATGTTAATCCACCACTTGTGTCAACAATTCTAATTTCTCCACCATCGTTGTGTTCAATAACAATTCTGTTTGAAGCGTCTACACTTGCTACAATGTTAGTAAATCCAGCACTGTTAATTTTTCCTGCAATTTCTTCAGCGTCTGCCGCCGCGCCTGTTGCAGTAATACTAACTGTTACTGGTGAACTCATTGTTGCTGAGTTTGTAGTTGACTCACTCATTGTAAATGTGTAAGCACCGTTTGAAATCTGTGCCGCAATAATTGCTGATGAAATCTTAGTAGATCCAGTAGCAACTCTTTTAAAGATTTTAAAGTCATACTCAACATCTGATGATTCAGTAACGTTTGTTTGTGCATAGTAAGTGTCAACTGAAAGGTTTACACCTCCGCCTGTTGAATCTAAGTTTTTCAATGCTGTTGCGTTATTTGCATATAATGGAACACTCTTGTTGTCCCATAGTTCAGTAGTTCCGTTCCATTCTTTAACAGAAAGTTTAGCACCTAAGTTTGCGTCAGTAGTTTTAAACCAAATACTTCCGCTTGGTCTTGGTGTTGTGTCTGATGTTTTGTATTCTGGAACACCAGTGTGTGGTGCTATTTCTAATTTAGGTGCATTGTAAGTTGCCGCTGTTAAACCTAATTCAGCCGCTAAACCTGTACCGTCTGCAATTATAAGAGCAACACCAGTTGAAAAAATGTTCAATCTGCTGTTTACTGCACTTGCTGTTACACCTGCAATACCTGCGCCATTAATATCAGAAACAACATCTGATAACGCTGTACCTGATGCTGTAATTGTATTACTGTTAATAGTTAAAGTTTTACCACCTGTTACAGTTGGATTGCTTGTTGCCGCAACTGCTGTTGGCCAACTTGCCTGCCATGCGTCAGTTCCAACTTTAACCCAAGTACCACTTGTGTTTTTGTAGTACGTTTTGTTAATTGTAGTTGTTGCCACTGTTGCATAGTCACCAATTTGTCCAACTGATGCTAAAGGAACGCCAGTTGCTTGTCCGCCTACTAATTTAGTTGCGTCTGTAATTACTGTTGGTGTTTTTAGTGTAAATGTTTGGCCGCCTGTTGCTGTAGCAGGATTGCCATTCCATTCAAAAATTCCCATTCTACTAATTTGCGTATCAAACCAGTAAGTTCCATCAGCCGGATCAGCCGCTGGTGCAGTAGCAGTTGCTTGAAGTTCGTTCAAGTCAATATCTGCTCTTACAACAAAAGCTCTGTTGGAAACTCCTAAGTATGAGTAAGACGCTTGTAATCCATATTCATTAATTTCTGATCCATGAATTGGATTGTTGTTGTTATCTGTATAGAATAAAGGATCTCCGAAAGTCTCGGATAAATCTCTTTGTGATGTAAGCAAGAACGGAACTCCAGCGTTTGCTTTCGTTGTTCCTCTTGCTGTACCTGTGCCACTTGCGTTCGCTTTATCTTGCGCCGTAGCAACAAAAATCATTGGGGTAGTGCCTGGTTCAGCAGGTGTATAGAAACTTTCATCTATAACGCTGACCTGTACTCCGGGTGATACTAAGTTTGCCATATTTGTTCTCCTGTTGAACTTATTATATGTATTTAGCAACGTAGACGTAAAACTATGCTAAACACCATGTCAAAAAGGGCATGAAAAGGGTAGGTAAATACTAACATGAGACCTTTATGCAAATGCGGTAAAAGACCTGTTGCTGTTAACTACAGAAAAGGCAACAAGACTTTTTATAGAACCAAGTGTGATGTATGTATTCGCAACAAGGGTAAAGAACTGGGTGAACCTAAGTGGTACCAATCAGGTTACAGACAAAAAACACATTGTGAGAAGTGTAACTTTAAAGCCACGTTTAGAGAACAAATGCGAGTGTTTCATATAGACGGTGATCTAAACAACAACCGTCCAAGTAATATGAAAACTATCTGTGCTAACTGTCAGATTGCTATGCAGAGAGAAGGTTCCCGCTGGAAACAAGGTGATCTTGAACCTGACTTTTAAGATCTAACAACGTACCGTTATTATCAATAGTGTGTGTAAATTTTGTGTGTGCCCATGCCCATTCAGATGCATGTACATCTTTAGGTTCAACACCAACATCTTGATATATTCTAAACCAAATAGGATCTTGTCCACGTTTTACACGCCAAACTTGTCCACCAACTTCATATAGCATTTTTGCTTCATTTGGAAAACGTACATCTGGAATAACAAAGTGTGTATTAGGATTATCAATAATATGCTTTTTAGTAAGGCTTACCCAGATACCATCATAGAAGCCTTCACGCATACATTCTGTACCAAATTCTTGTAGTACAAGTCTTGGAGTAATTTCTCTACCAGTTTCCTGCGTCCAATATTGGTCTACTTGCTCACGCCATGCTCTTGATTTGTCAGTTTTGCCATCAAGCAAATCTCTATCCCAACTGAACATAGATGCTACTGCGTCTTTAAGTTTGTCAGCGAACGATATTTTTACAAAG
>TARA_B100001057_G_scaffold495987_1_pt1 | contig 42863 bp, 38 predicted proteins | sample TARA_B100001057 | Tara Oceans TARA_B100001057 (sample SAMEA2621839) | marine metagenome | biome: marine biome (ENVO:00000447); feature: surface water layer (ENVO:00002042); material: "saline water (ENVO:00002010), including plankton (ENVO:xxxxxxxx)" | depth 5 m | reverse complement strand
AATAAAACTAGATTAAAAAGCCCTGAATTTTTCAGGGCTTTTTTTTACATTTACATATGCATTTATTAAATAAGTATACAATTCCTTTTATGTCTAGTGAATGGTTACTAGTTAATGGAATTACTATTTTCTTTATAATCGGATCATTAATTTTCCTTAAAAATATGAACAAAAATTTTATTGATAAGTTCAATAAATATTTTGCTTTGATATTGATATTGGAATATTTTATAATGCAGATTATGTATATTTTACATGATAGCTGGAGCCTTATTGAATCATTACCATTTCATTTATGTACATTGATGACCTTTAATACAATTTTTATCTTATTAACTAAAAAACAATGGGCATTTGAGTTAATGTTATTTATTGGTTTACCCGGTGCCTTACATGCACTATTTACACCACAACTAAATTTAGGTAATGATTTAATTTATATGATTGATTTTTTTTTCACTCACGGTTGGCTAGTGATGTCCCCTTTTTATTGCATTATTGTTTTAGGCATGAAGCCTAGAGTTAAATCATGGTGGTTTTCATTTTTAAGACTTCAAGACATAATTGTTTTTGTTTTTTTAGCAAATTTCGTAGTTAATTATATTTCTTTTGGATACATCTTGCCCCCTGACTTAAAGTCTCCTACTTCTAATTATATGTATCTTTTAGAACTACCTATTGCTGATAATCCTTTTGTTGTTGGTTCTTGGCCATCATACTTGTTAATTTTATTACTTGCTGTATTTATACATAGTATAATTATATATTTACCTTTTAAATTAACTTCTTTTATTAAGAAATAATTATGAATCCTATTTTAGTATGGTCAAATTATTTTAAAGAAAAAAAAAATAAAATAACTTTTGTTTTAACCTTACTAGTTTTTATTTGTATTTCACTTTATTTTAAAATATTTCTGACTTATGTGGAAAGTTGGGACCATTCTTTAGGTGTATTTAATGATCCATTTTTTATTATCCAACCAATTGATTTTTCATTATATATTTTTATTTTAACCTACGGGTCATTACTTTTTTTCTTTATTTTAAATCTATTAAATCCAGATAAATTATTGAAGTTATTTCATTTAGTAAGTATTCTATTGATCTTAAGGTCTGTAACTTTATTTTTATTCAGATTAGATGCAGACCCTAATATGATTACTTTAAGTGATCCAATATTAAATAACATATTTTACCAATTAAATGAAAATACTGGAATGTACAATCAACATGATTTATTTTTTTCAGGACACATAGGTAATTTATTTATAATATCATCATTATATGATGATAGAAAAACTAAATATTTCTTTTTTATAATTACGTTTATTGTTGCTGTTTTACTTGTTGTACAACGTGCGCATTATAGTATAGATGTTATTTTTGCTCCCATTTTTTCTTTAATTGCCATTTATATTTATAATAAGTTTAAAAATATAATATGAAAAATTTTATCTATTTTTTTTTATTTCTAATTATAAATATGCGAGCTCAGTCAGTTGATTTTGGTGATTATATTTATTGGGATAAAATAAAGTATGATTTGGTAAATCACCCTAATTTAAAAATTCTTGATTTAGAAACAAGTTTAACATGGATGGTCACAGTTGTTAATAAAAATGTAGTAAAAAGCTTACACGCTGATGTTGAACCGGCATCCTATCTTGATAAAATAAAATCAACAAAATTATGGGGGGGTGATAGTTGGTCTCCGAGACCTGTAGTTGTATTTATGCCTGATGGATCTTTAGTTGCAGCTTCAATACATAATATGCCTCACGCTGGGATTGACGAACAACCTTATTTATCAATTGTAAATAATAGAACAGGTGGATATGGAAAAGGTTACAACAGGGATTATGTAAAAAATAATGGGATGTCAGGACATGTTTGCTTACATTTTGCTGGTAGTAGAAGTCATAAGTCAAAAGCAAAAATTAAGGAGCATCAGTTAGCAATTAAAGTTGCTGCTAAAAAGAAACCCTTCAATTAAGAAGGGTCTTAGTTGCGGGGACAGGACTTGAACCTGTGACCTTTGGGTTATGAGCCCAACGAGCTACCAACTGCTCTACCCCGCAGTACAAATATATAAATATTTTATTTAAACACTTTTTTATTTTTAATTTTGATTAAAGTTATTAATATGCACAAGTCCGGATATATTACAATTATAGGAAACCCTAATGTTGGCAAGTCAACTTTTTTAAATAATGTAATTGGAGAAAAAATTTCTAGTACCTCTAGCAAGGCACAAACAACAAGACATAGATTATTAGGAATATTGAACAGTGATAATTATCAAATGATATTTTCTGATACCCCAGGTGTAATTGAGTCAAGTTATGAACTTCATAAAACAATGATGGGCTATGTAAAAAATTCATTAAACGACTCGGATATAATTTTATACATCGTTAGTAATAATAAAGAAGATTTAGTTAATAAAAATATACGTGAATCTTTAATAAAATCTAAAATAAATCTATTCATTATTATAAACAAAATTGACTTAATGAATCAAAATGATGTTGAAGATTCAATAAAGTTTTGGAAAGAAAAATATAATCCATTAGAAGTTATTCCAATTTCAGCACTAAATAATTTTAATATTGATGTACTTTTAAAAAAAATAGTAAGTGTGTTACCAAATTGTCCTCCGTATTTTCCTAAGGATGAAATTACAGATCGAAATTTAAGATTCATTATGTCTGAAATTATAAGAGAAAAAATATTTAAAAGATATTCTAAAGAAGTACCATATTCAACTGATGTTGTTGTAGATAGTTATAAAGAAAAAGAAAAAATTACTCATATTAGTTGTATAATTTTTGTTGAAAGAGAATCACAAAAGGCAATTTTGATTGGAAAAAATGGAAAAGCATTAAAATCTTTAGGTATTTCTTCTAGAAAAAGTATACAAAACTTTATAAACAAAAAAGTATTTTTAACATTTAATGTGAAAGTTTTAAAAAATTGGAGAAAAGATAAAAATCAATTAAGAAAATTAGGTTATATAAATTAATATGGGAAATATTGTAGCTATAGTAGGTAGACCAAATGTTGGTAAATCGACATTATTTAATCGATTAGTCCAAAGAAAAAAATCTATTGTTCATAATCATAGTGGTGTTACAAGAGATAGAATTTATGAAAAAACAGATTGGAATGGATTAGATTTTTCTTTAATTGATACTGGTGGTTATGTTAAAGGTTCTGAGGATGTATTTGAAAAAGAAATTATTAAACAAGTTGAGTTTGCTGTTAACGAAGCTAATGTTATATTATTTGTTGTTGATGTTAATACTGGTATAACAGAGATGGATTTAAATCTATCTAGGTATTTAAATAAATTAGAAAAAAAAGTTATACTCGTTGTTAATAAAGTTGATGATACTTTCAAAAATTATGAAGCCCCTATTTTTTATAATTTAGGTTTTGGCGATTTTTATTCTATTTCTGCAATAAATGGTTCTGGAACTGGAGATTTATTAGATAAAGTTGTTTCTTTTTTAGAAAAAAAAATTGAATTAAAAAATAATGATTATCCAAGAATTTGCGTTGTTGGCCGTCCAAATGTTGGTAAATCTTCATTAATTAATCTATTGCTGGAGAATGAAAAAAATATAGTAACAAATAAAGCTGGAACAACTAGGGATTCTGTAGATAGTTATTTTAAAAAGTTTAATCAGGAATTTCTTTTAGTTGATACTGCGGGAATTAGAAAAAAATCAAAGGTTCATGAAGATTTAGAATATTATTCAGTAGTTAGGTCTATAGGTTCAATAGAAAACTCTGATGTTTGTATTTTAATGATTGATGCTATTTCAGGAATGGGAAATCAAGATCAAAAAATATTTAGTTTAATTGTTAAAAATCAAAGAGGTTTAATTATTCTAGTAAATAAATTTGATTTAATTAATAATAAAACTGAAGAGCAAATTAAAATTGAAAAAAAAATAAAAGAAAAAATCGCCCCATTTGTTGATGTTCCTATTATATTTGCTTCTGTTGTTAATAAACAAAGAATATTAAAATCTATTGAAATTGCTATCAATGTTTACAATAAATTATCTTTTAAAATATCTACAAGTCATTTAAATAAATATTTATTATCTATAATTGAGAAAAATCCACCACCTAGTACGAAAGGAAAAAGAATTAAGATAAAGTATATTACTCAACTACCGACTAAAAGGCCTTCTTTTGCATTTTTTTGTAATCTTCCTCAATATATTAAAGAAAGTTATAAAAGATTTTTAGAAAATAAGTTAAGAGATGAGTTTGACTTTAAAGGGGTTCCAATACAACTTTTTTTTAGAAAAAAATAATTATAAATTAAATTCTTTCTTGATAATATCAACGTAATCTAATTTTTCCCAAGGGAAAAGTTCAATTTCTATTTTAATATCTTTAGAATTTTCCGATTTTAAAATATAAAAATCTTTTTTTGATTCTCTCCCCATATGTCCGTATGCAGCAGTTTTAAAATAAATAGGTTTTTTTAAATTTAATGTCTTTATTATACTTGCAGGTTTTAAGTCATAAATTAATTCTATTTTTTTGCTAATTTCAAAATCTTTTAATTTTACTTTAGATTTCCCAAAAGTATTTACATAAATATTTACTGGTTTTGCAACACCTATTGCGTATGATACTTGTACTAAAATTTCTTCTGAAACACCAGCGGCAACTAAATTTTTAGCTATGTGTCTTGATGCATATGCAGCTGATCGATCAACTTTAGATGGATCTTTTCCTGAAAAAGCGCCTCCCCCATGAGCACCTCTTCCACCATACGTATCAACAATAATTTTTCTACCTGTTAGTCCAGTGTCACCGTACGGCCCTCCTAAAACAAACCTACCAGTTGGATTTACGTGAATAATTGTATTTTGATCAAAAAGTAGTTGTTCATTTTTATTTAATTTTTTTTTAATTCTTGGAATTAAAATTTCAATAACATCTTTTTTTATTTTTGAAAGCATTATTTTATCATGATCAAATTCGTCATGTTGAGTAGATATTACAATTGTGTGAATTCTTTCAGGTAAATTATTTTCTGAGTATTCAATAGTGACTTGAGATTTTGCATCAGGTCTTAAGTAATTCATTATAGTTTCATTCTTTCTTATAATTGCAAGTTCTTCTAAAAACATGTGAGAAAGTTTAAGAGAAAACGGCATAAAAGAATTAGATTCATTAATTGCATATCCAAACATTATTCCTTGATCTCCTGCGCCTTCTTCTTTATGTAGTCCTTTATTAGAAGACACTCCTTGATTTATGTCGGGAGATTGTTCATCAATAAATGTTAATATTTTACAATTATTTGCTGAGAATTTGTATTCATCTTTAGTATACCCAATTTCAACTATTACATTTTTTGCAATTTGTTCATGATTTACTTCAGCATTAGATTTTATTTCTCCGCTTATAATTATTGTATTTGTAGTTACTAAAACCTCACAAGCAACTTTAGAATTAGGATCTTGAGAGATATAAGCATCAAGTATAGCATCAGATATTTGATCTGCAACTTTATCAGGATGTCCTTCGGAAACGGATTCGGACGTAAATAGATATGTATTTGACATTAATTTTTCTTTTGGGAGTGATAAATATAAATAATATTTACTTATTAATTAATTCATTAAACGTTTCTTCTAGTGAGTTTTTAATTTTTTTTTGTTTTTCATCTAATACAATTTTACCTTTATTTATTATTATTATTCTGTCACAAACAGATTCTATTTCTCTAAGGATGTGAGATGAAAAAATAATACATTTTTCCTTCGATATATTTAAAATTACTTTTCTAAAATTCTTTAATTGATTTGGGTCTAATCCTGAAGTTGGCTCATCTAAAATTAAAATTTCTGGATCATGGATTAAAGCTTGAGCAATACCTACACGTTGTTTGTACCCTTTTGATAAGGTTGATATTTTTTTAGTTTTAACCTCTTGTATTCCTGTTATTCCAATCACCCTATCTACATCTTCAATATCTTTATTATGAATATTTTTAATAAAATGTAAAAATTCATTGACATACATATATTCATACAGAGGATTGTTTTCTGATAAAAAACCAATTTTTTTTTTTACATATTTTTCATTTTTTAGATTATCTTTTCCATTAATTAAAATTGTCCCGGAGCTCTGTTTGGTAAATGAGCAAATAATTTTCATTAAGGTAGACTTACCTGCCCCATTTGGACCTAAGAAACCTACGATTTCTCCTTTATTTAAATTGAAATTTATATTATCAAGGACTAATTTAGTTTTATATGACTTAGAAATATTTTTTACTGTTACAACCATAATCATTAATTAATTATAAAATTAAAAAAATAAATTTTAGTATATATAGTTAAAAAAATAATTCACTTTTTATAAATTGATAAAATATATGAAAGGTAAAGTAATTAAATGTGTTAAAAATAATTATATAGTTTCAATAACAAATGGAAAATTATTTAATTGTAAAATTAAGTCATCAGAAAGATTAAAAAAGAGAAATTTTACTAATCCAATTTCTGTTGGTGACTATGTTGATTTTTCAGTTGATGTTAATAATGAAATTAATATTATAAATAACGTATATCCTAGGAAAAACTACGTTGTTAGACAGTCAGTTAATTTGTCTTTCAAATCGCAAATTTTAGCTTCAAATATTGATTATGTATTTTTAATCGTTACAATTAAAGACCCTGTAACATCTCTTTTATTTATTGATAGGTATTTAATTACAACAAATGCATATAAAATACCTACAATTTTAATTTTCAATAAAAATGATATTTATAATGAGGATGATATAATCCTAGAAAAAAAATATTTCAAAATTTATAAAGGAGTAGTAGACGACTGTATATCAATGTCTGCACTGAATTTTCAAAAATTGAAATCACTAGAAAAATATTTGAAAAATAAAACTATTTTGTTATCTGGGCATTCAGGGGTTGGTAAAACAACTTTAATAAATTCATTAGACCCAAGCTTTAAATTAACTACTAAAGAAATTTCAGAAAAATATAAACAAGGTACTCACACAACTACATTTTCAGAAATGTTATTTTTAAAAAAATATAAGTTATCAATAATTGATAGCCCTGGTATTAGAGGTTTTGGTTTAGTTGATATTAATAAAAATGACTTACCAAATTATTTCCCCGATTTTATTAAGTATTCTTGTGATTGTAAGTTCAGTGATTGCTTACATATTAAAGAACCAAAATGTGCAATTAGAAATAATGTGAATAACGGTAATATTTCTAAATCCAGATATGAAAATTATCTAAAAATGTTAGATGAAAGTAAAACTTACCGAAGAGGATTTTAAAAAATAAAATTATGAGAGTACTTATTCAACGAGTTTCGCAAGCAAATGTTTTAGTAAAAAAAAAAATTGTCAGTAAAATTGGAAATGGATTACTAGTTTTTGTTGCATTTAGTGCTGAAGATAATTTATCTGACATTACTTGGTCAATTAAAAAAATAATAAATCTTAGGATATTTGCTGATAATTCAAAAAAAATGAATTGTAGTTTAGTGGATCAAAAAGGAGAAGTTTTAATTGTTAGTCAATTTACACTATTTGCAAGTATTAAAAAAGGAAATAGACCATCATGGAATGGTGCGGCAGCATCAAAAAAAGGAAAAGAATTATATGATTGTTTTATTGAAAGTATAAATAAATCCTATATACCAAATAAGGTTTATACAGGTCTTTTTGGTGCCGATATGAAAGTTGAATTAAAAAATGAAGGCCCAGTTACGATTTTTTTTGACTCAAAAATTAAATAAATTTAAATGGCATTTTATAATTATAAATAAATTTTAAATTTTTATTTAATGTCATTATACCAGGGTTTATGCCTTTTTTTTGTTCAGGAATTTCCATTTTTAATTGTTTAAAATAATCTACCCAAATTTTTAAATAAATTCCTTCTTTGTTTTTAAATGTCATTTTATTTAGGTTAAAAAAATCAAAGTCTTGGCTAAAAATTTCATATATAAATTCAGAACAATAAAATGAATTATTATTCAGTAAAAATTTTTCATCATAAGGAGTTCCTAAAAAATTCTTTGATTTTTTTATAGCATTTGTTATCAAATTTGGGTGGTTTTTTTGGATTTCATCATGGATTCTTGCAATGGTAATTTTAGGAATACCAGAGTCGGTTAAACTTCTAATCAAAAAATCTCGGATATCAATAATTTTTACACCATTTGAAAATGATTCAATTATTTTAAAATTATTTTCGACACTGATTATCAAACCGACGTGAGAGAAATTTTGGTTAAAAATTCCCGGTGTTACTTCTTCAATAGCACTACAAAGTGGACTTGAATCTAAGTCTTGAAAAATTATATCACCTTCTTTTGGGTTATATTCTTTTAAAAAAAAATCAATAAAATTTTCTTGAGCAAATAATGAGTTAATAAAAAAGAAAAAAAATAAAATAATTTTAATTAACAATATTTATTCAGCTAAAATTATTATTGTATTATTTTTTAATTCAATTACCCCACTATTAATTTTAATTTCTTGTATTTTATTATTTGTGTCGGTAATTTTTATCGAACCTTTATTTAATGACGAAACAATGGGCATGTGGTTATTTAACATTTCAAATCTTCCAGATTTGCCCGGAACTTGAACAGATCTTACCTCACCGTTAAATAATTTTTTTACAGGTGTTAGAATCTCTAGTTTCATAAATTTATTTAGCTTCTTTAATCATTTTTTCTCCTTTAGCTATAGCCTCTTCTATTGTTCCAACTAAGTTAAATGCAGCTTCAGGTAAATGGTCTAACTCTCCATCTAAAATCATATTAAAACCTTTAATTGTATCATCAATACTAACAAAAACTCCAGGAATCCCTGTAAATTGTTCTGCAACGTGAAAAGGTTGAGATAGAAAACGAGCAACCCTTCTTGCTCTATGAACAGAAATTTTATCTTCTTCTGATAATTCATCCATACCTAAAATTGCAATAATATCTTGCAGTTCTTTATATCTTTGTAAAATTTCTTTAACTCTTTGTGCACAATTGTAGTGCTTATCACCAAGAACTTCAGGATTTAAAATCCTAGATGTCGAGTCTAATGGGTCAACTGCGGGGTAAATTCCTAATTCAGCAATTTTTCTAGATAAAACAGTTGTGGCGTCTAAGTGAGAAAAAGTTGTAGCTGGAGCCGGATCTGTTAAGTCATCAGCAGGCACATAGACTGCTTGAACGGATGTAATTGATCCAGTTTTTGTAGAAGTAATTCTTTCTTGCATTGCACCCATCTCTGAGGATAAAGTAGGCTGATAACCAACTGCTGAAGGCATTCTACCAAGTAGAGCCGAAACCTCGGAACCCGCTTGAGTAAAACGGAAAATATTATCTATGAAAAATAAAATATCATTACCAGCTTTTTTACCATCGTTGTCTCCATCTGTTCCACCATCTCTAAAGTATTCTGCAAGTGTTAAGCCTGATAATGCAACTCTTGCTCTAGCTCCAGGAGGTTCATTCATTTGCCCAAAGACAAGTGTTGCTTGAGATTCTTTTAATTTAGTTTTATCTACTTTACTTAAATCCCAATTACCTTTTTCTAACTCTTTTACAAATTCATCACCATACTTAATTACACCTGACTCTATCATTTCTCTCAATAAATCATTACCCTCTCTAGTTCTTTCCCCGACACCAGCAAAAACTGATAAACCGTCGTGACCTTTAGCAATGTTATTAATTAATTCCATAATTAGAACTGTTTTCCCAACACCTGCTCCACCAAATAATCCAATTTTCCCCCCTTTTGCGTATGGTTCAATTAAGTCAATAACTTTTATCCCTGTGAATAGCACCTCTGTATTAGTGGATAGATCCTCAAATTTTGGTGCTGGTCTGTGAATTGGGTAACCGTTCTCTTTTGAAAGTTGTCCAATGCCGTCAATAGCATCACCAACAACGTTTAATAATCTACCTTTAATTCCATCACCAATTGGCATTTGTATAGGGTTTCCTGTAGCAGTAACTTCCATGCCTCTCTTTAATCCGTCGGTAGAATCCATGGCTATTGCTCTTACTGAGTTTTCACCAATATGTTGTTGACATTCTACAACTATTTTTTCACCTGATTCTTTATTAATTTCAAGAGAATCATAAATTTTTGGTAGTGCATCAACTCCATCATTAAATGTAACATCAACAACTGGGCCGATTATTTGAGATATTTTTCCTTTTTGTTCAGACATATCAATATATTATGAGATTAAAAATATTAATTAATTTTTTGCTTGTTAAAAGTAATTATTTATTAAATAAAAAAACAAAGATTTTATGTTTTTATTTTTTTATTTTTGAACATATTATTCAATATCGTTTCTTCATTGAAAATTTATAAAGGTTTAGAAAGTTTTACAAGAATTAAAAATGCCGTTATTACTACAGGAACGTTTGATGGCGTTCATCTTGGTCACGTTGAACTAATTAATGAACTATGTCAAACAAATAAAGATCAGGAAAGTGTTTTAATTACTTTTTTTCCTCATCCTCGCTTAGTTTTATTTCCTGATCAAAAAATACAGTTCATCAATACTTTTGATGAAAAAATTAATTTATTATCAAAGTATGATATAGATCATTTGATAATTCATGAATTTGATTTAGAATTTTCAAGAACAACTTCAATTGAATATATCAGAGATATTTTGAAAGCAAAAATTGGATTAAATAAATTAATTATTGGCCATGATCATCATTTTGGAAGAAATAGAGAAGCTTCATTGGATGAAATTAGTGATTATTCTAGATTATATGATTTCGAAATTAAATCCATCCCCCCTTTTATTTATAATGATAAAGTGATTAGTTCTACCAAAATTAGAAATGCATTAAATAATGGAGATGTTGAGTTAGCTAATGAGTTTCTAGGATATAAATTTCACTTTAAAGGAAAAATTTATAGAGGAAAAGGTTTGGGAAGAAAAATAGGTTTTCCGACAGCAAATATTAGTTTAGATAATGAGAATAAAATTATGCCCGCGCATGGTGTTTATGCAGTTACAATTGAATATAGAGACAAGAAATATAAAGGGATGTTAAATATTGGATTTAACCCAACTTTTGAAGAAAAAAAATTATCTATTGAGCTTAATATTTTTGATTTCAAACAAGATATATATGAACATGAAATTAAAATCTTCATTGAAAAAAAAATTAGAAATGAGGAAAAGTTTAATTCAATCGATGAATTAAAAAATCAACTACAAAAAGACGAAATAATTGCTAGAAAGTTATTATTGTCTCTTAATAACTAAATTAAAAACAATCATAAAAACTAATCCAAAAACAATTGATTTAATAATTAAATTAGAATTCAGATAAACATCAATACCTGAAATTGAGTGACCGTTTATAAATAATTCTACTAGGGGAAGTGAGATCCAGTAGACTACAGAAATTATTAATAATTGGTTAATATATTTTTTCATTAATTAGTTTATTCTATTAATTCAAATTTAATAAAATATAAATCTTCAATAAATTTTTATTTTAAAAAACTATATTTTTTTTTCACAATAAACAATATAATATCTATTATAAATTCTTCTTAGTAGTGGTCTAAATCCAAGTTTATATGGGTTATAAGATTTCCATTTCTCAGACTTTATTATATTCCAATTTGTTCTTTCTAACAATAGTTCAAATTGTCTTGGCTCAAATTCATGATAATGTTTGTCCCAGTCGTCATTTTCATTCCAATATGCATTAGCAAACCAAAGCTTCAAAGGAATAGAGGCGACTATTTTTTTATTTTTTATGCTATTTAAAATATTAAATGGAGCTAACATATGTTCAAAAATCTCAAATGCAGTTATAACATCAGCATTTGATTCTCTAGCTATTTTAAAGTCAACATCTAGATTCTCGCCATTAGTATTTTTTACATCATATCCAGCTTTTTGCATAATTTTTGAAAAATCATTGGGGGTTCCCAAGTCTAAAATTTTAGATGACTTAGGTATAGTTTTACTCAAAAAATCAAGAGTTTTTTGATATCTTTTTTCCTTACAATATTCAGCTGTTGTCATTTAAAAGTTAAATTGAACCCCAAGCATATAGTTTCTAGTTGCTTGAGGATATAACCCCGTTTGATTATAAATTTGAGTATTATATATTCCATCTTCATCATTTTCAATAACTAAATATGGGTCTGAAGGATCAGCATAACCTAACGGGTCAATAAACGGATAGACCCAACCAAATGAAGAATATAGGCTATTAAATAAATTTTTTATTTGAAAATTTATTTTTAATTTTTTTGAACTAACTGAAAATGTTAAATCGTGTGCTGTGTAACCCGGTAGTTCTCTGTCTACGTTATTGGTATTATCTAAGAATTGCCTACTTACATATTTAGAGTCAAAATTTAAATTCCATGATCTTTTTTTTGATTTGAATATTTGCCAATCAATAGAAGAGCTGGCAATTAAACTAGGGGAAAATGCGATGGTTGTGTTTTCATGATTTATTATTTCTTGACCCCCAGTTTCCCAGTTATCAATATATTCGCTAAATGAATTTATTTTGTTATCACTTATATTTAAATTGAAATCCCAAATAATTGGATCCAAATTAATTTTACTAATAACCTCAAGCCCAAGTCTGTAGCTTTTATCAACATTAGTTCTAATCCCAGCTCCAACATCATTTAGTTCACCAGTTGGTACCAGTTGATTTCTATAATCCATATAATAAATACCAGTTGAAATTAAAAATTTATTTGTGCGATATAAGTATTGAATTTCTGTATTGTATAATTGTTCAGATTTTGGGTTTGGATTGTTGATTAAATCGAACCTGTTAGGTGCACTATTTCCTACTGAAAAAGAGGCAAATAATTTTTGGGTATCATTATTGGAAAATGTTATACCAAACTTTGGATTGAAAAATAAATAATTCCATTGATCATCAATATATAAATTATTAAATGTTCCTGTAGTTTGATCGTCCGTTGTTCCTTTTATTTTATAATTAATTTTTTGAACTTGTAGGTCGGTAGACAGAGAAAATGAACCTACATTTAAAGTAGATCTTGAATAGATATTTCCTGAAATTTTATTACCTAAATTCCTATAATAATCTGATGTGTTAACATTTGAATACTCAAACTCATTTCCTTTTGTATAGTTTTCATCATTAATTGAAATAATTTTACCAAAATGATTTCCATCATACTTATTAACTGAAAAACCAGAAGTATTTGAGAAATTCTTGTTTTGATAATTTGTTTTAAGGATCAATCCATAATAGTCATTATCAAGCCATTTTCGATTTACAATGTCAGCTATATCATTGGGATTAATTAAATAGTTATCAGGATCTCTTAAGTATGAAAATGCATTGATGTAATTACCAATCTCAGTTCCATAACCATAATATCCACTATCAAAACTTTCATAATATCCCTCACCATGAGTGTAGTGTAGAGTTGAAGATAGTTTTAAATTTTTATTAAATGTGTGATGAAGATGAGCTTGATGGTGAATTTGTTCATAATGATCAACTTGATTTTCATATGTATAATAGTTGTATTTTCTCAAATCTTTGTTCAGTGCATAAGTGACAGGTACTCCATACCAAGCTTGGTATGTTTCTTCGATTCCACCAAAAGAAATTAATTGAATTAATGTTTTTTCACTATTAAATTGAGAAGACAAGTAGTATGATTTTAAATCGGAAGATGCTCTGTCAATATATCCATCGCTCTTTATGTTTGAAATTCTTCCGTCAAAAATTATTTTATTTTTTATAAGCCCACTTCCAAAACCAATAGATTGTTTAGATGATTTATATGAACCAAAACTATATTCAATAGTTCCATAAGCTTCTTTATTTTGTGACATAGTTGAAATATCAATTTGCCCACCAAAAGAACCGTTTCCAACAGTTGAGATACCAACACCTCTTTGTATCTGAATTGATGATGCCGATGAAAATAGATCAGGAATATCAACATAGTAAACCTGTTGAGATTCTGAGTCATTTAAAGGAACTCCATTTATTGTAACATTTATTCTTGTTTGGTCACTTCCTCTAAGTCTTAAAGAAGAATATCCTATACCATTTCCTGCATCAGAGTTAAAAATTAAAGAAGGTTCAAATTTAAGAAGAGATGGAATGTCTTGACCGAGGTTTTTATTTTTTAATTTTTCAATGTTAACACTTTGTTTTGTAGTAGGGTATGTTGTTTGAATTTTATTATTAATTAAATCAATTTTTTGAAGATAAATAGTGTCATTGGAATTTTCTTGTGAAAATGTTGATAAGAATGCAAATGTGAGTAGTATTATAGTTGTTAAATTTTTCATTTTAGTTCATTTTAAATTAATATTTCTTTTCTAGAATTACCTAGCAGATTCAATGGGTATAATCTCAGCTTTCAAAAGCACCCCAAATGAACAATACAAAACTAAATTTTTTTTTTTTATTTATAAATATTGATCAATTATTTTTTGGGCATTTTCTACCCTTTTTATGATTGAGCCTTCGATAATAGTAAATGGCTTGTTTTTGAGTTCTTTAAGATAAATATTAAATATTCTGTTTCTGTCTTTAGGATTCTCTCTTAAAGGATCGTGTTCCCACGGAATATCAGGAGAGCAGAGAAAATAGTGTTTATAATTTTCTTTTATGTCATAAATTTTTGGGTGACATTTATTAAATTTATCATGACTCCATATTTTAATTGTATGTATTGAAGTATCACAAATTAAAATTTTTTCAGACTTTTTCTCCATTTTCTTCTCATTTGCATATTGATTTTTTGCAATATTTAATAAATCATCATATTCATAAGATCTATCTAATTGATTTAAAAAATCTCTCGCAAACTCTTTAACTAAATAACAATTGTAAGTCTTTGCTAAGACCTCAGCTAAAGTACTTTTACCAGAGCATTCAGGTCCGGTTATTACAAATTTTGATATCATAATTTATTTATTTCTTTTTTCCAAGTTATATAACCATGGGTTGCAAATGGGATGTAGAAAAAGAATAAAAAACAATAAAAATAATCACCTGTATATAAATAAAAAAATCCACTTATAACATCAATCCAAATAAAATACAACCAGCTTTCTAATATTTTTTTTGTTGTCATAAACATTGGTAAAATATTAAATAAAAACATTAAGGCATCGAAAAATGGTTCTTTACTAGCAAATGAAGTTTCGATTATCAAATTACTGTTTAAAAATTTAAATAATAATATTGTTAATATACTTCCTAAAGCTATTGTTTTAATATGCATATTGGTGTCCCAACTTTGAATTATTAAACTACCTTGTTTTTTATTTGACCAGTTTTTAATTCCTGATATTCCAACTGTGATGAAAAAAAGTTGCATTATCGATTGAAGAGGAAGTTCAATTAAATAAAAAGCATAACAATTAATTATTGCAGCAATAATTAAAGCGTACCAACATAAAATGTTTTGACGTATTGATAAAACAACATATATAATGCTAAACAAAACACCAAAAAATTCATATATATGATTGGCAAAGTAATTTATAATTTCGATCATAATATTTTTTTTGCAATAGATATGAAATAATTTTCAAATTTTTCATGATTGATTTCAAAATTTATTTTTTTATCATCATTTACATAAAAACCTTGGCTAAAATTTGTGTTTTGATTTTCAATGTAGATATTGGTTTTAAAAGAACACTTTAAGTTATTTAAAGTTTTGTAAATTGCCTCTTTTGAACACCAATTGTGATGAAGAAATTCTATTTCATTAAAGCTTTTATTATAATCTCTTTTATTAATAAATTTAGATTTTAATTTTTTAATATTTGTTTTTTTATGTTGAATGTCAATTCCAATAATTTCATCGCTAATTAGTGCAATAGAAAAAATATTTGAGTGGCTAATTGAAATGTTTTTGTATTCAGCACAAAATGGAGCTCCATTTTCTTTATATTCTATATAAATTTTTTTGTCAGAAATTTGATTTAAAGTAATTTTTGCTGCGATAGATTGTTTTTTTCTTTGCTCATTAGAAATTTGACTCAAATAATTTTCATCATTCTTATTTAATCTAATTTGATTTAATAGCGAATTTAAATTTTCTGTTATTCTCCAAACACCATAAATATATTTGTCTTTTTTTTTTATTGTTATTAATGGCATTTTTATTATTACAATTTGAGATTATTATATTAAATTTGTATTCAATTTATTAAAAAATATGAGCACAAAAATAGAAAAAATGAATTTTAAAGTTAAAGACATGTCTCTTTCTGATTGGGGGAGAAAAGAAATTAAACTAGCTGAAGCTGAAATGCCTGGCTTAATGATGTTACGTGAAAAATATTCCGAAACTAAACCTTTATCTGGTGCAAGAATAGCGGGTTGTTTACATATGACTATTCAAACTGCTGTTTTAATAGAAACCTTAGTTGATCTAGGTGCAGAAGTTTCTTGGTCATCCTGTAATATTTTTTCTACACAAGATCATGCTGCTGCAGCTATTGCAAATGCAGGTATTCCTGTATTTGCATGGAAAGGAATGAATGATCAAGAGTTTGATTGGTGCATAGAGCAAACTATTTATGCTTTTAAAGATGGTAAACCATTAAATATGATACTTGATGATGGTGGAGATTTAACAAATATGGTTTTAGATAAATATCCAGACCTTGTTGGTGATATTAAAGGTATTTCTGAAGAAACAACTACAGGTGTATTGCGTTTATATGAAAGAGAAAAGAATAATACTTTACCCTTACCAGCTATAAATATTAACGACTCTGTAACAAAATCAAAATTTGATAATAAATATGGTTGTAAAGAATCAGCTGTTGATGCTATTAGAAGAGCTACCGATATAATGTTGGCTGGAAAATCAGCTGTAGTTGCTGGTTATGGGGATGTTGGGAAAGGCACTGTTGCTTCGTTAATGGGGGCTGGGTGTAGAGTGATAGTGACAGAAATTGATCCAATATGTGCTTTACAAGCATCAATGGATGGTTTTGAAGTAAAAAAAATGATAAATGCAATACCTAAAAGTGATATAGTTATTACCGCAACCGGAAATAAAGATATTATTTCTGGTGAGCATTTCCTTTCTATGAAAGATAAAACTATTGTATGTAATATTGGTCATTTTGATAATGAGATTGATGTTAAATGGTTGAATGAAAATGCTCTAAAAAAAGATGAGATTAAGCCACAAGTAGATTTATATACTCTACCCAATGGAAAAGAAATTATACTATTAGCAGAGGGGCGTTTAGTAAATCTAGGTTGTGCTACTGGTCATCCTTCATTTGTTATGTCAAATTCTTTTACAAACCAAGTATTAGCTCAAATTGAATTGTGGGAATGTAGTGATAAATATGAAAATAAAGTTTATACTTTACCTAAAAATCTTGATGAAATGGTTGCTAGGCTTCATTTGGATAAACTAGGGGTTGAATTAGAGGAGTTGAGTCAGGAGCAAGCAAGCTATATTAGTGTTAAAAAAGAAGGCCCTTATAAGCCAGATTATTATAGGTACTAATTGAAAATAGAAAGCTGACTTCCATTTAAAATTGTAGTATACCTTTTTAGAGCTTGATTTGCTGGGCCTTGTAAAACTGAGCCATCAATTATTAAATACTCTGACTCTGAACAAGGATCTTTGATATGTATCATGTCATCTTGAACTTCTACTCTACAATCGTATGTTGGATTATATGGACTGGCTCTATCGTATGCTATAAATTCGTCTAAACTTTTCCTGTAAACTAAAATGCCTCCAACACCGCCATTTAAATATATATAATTTCCAATTGCTTGAAGATTTATATTTGATGGATTATCTAAGTAAAGATTTATGTTAACATCTACTTGAGGAAAATTATCTTCGAAATCCCTACATCCGAAATATAAAATAATTAATACCAAAAAAATTTTTTTCATTTTGTGTTCTATTTAAATAATTACTCTTTAAATATTAGTTAATTTTTAATTAAAATACATATATTTAACCTACAAAAAATCATAGTTATATCAAAAAATACCCAAATGACAAGATTTAATTTTACTTTTTTTAGCATTTTCTTCCTTATTTTTTCTTACTCTTTTTCACAAAGTGGTACTCTTAAGGGAAGAATTATTGATGGATCTAATGGTGAGTCAATACCGATGGTTAATATTACTTTACTTCAGGATGGTTCAATTATTAGTGGGGCTTCTTCAGATATGGATGGATATTACACAATTAAGCCAATACCACCTGGAAAATACACTGTTGAGGCTTCTTTCATTGGTTATCAAAAAACAGTTGTAAATAATGTTTTAATATCACCAAATAAAATTACAGCAGGTAATTATGAATTATTACCCGAAAGTACTGAGCTTGGTACAGTTAATATAATTGAGAGCACTGTCCCTCTAATAGACCCGGATAAGTCTGGTGCTGTAAAAACTAAAGAACAAATAACTGCATTACCTACAAGAAACGTTCAATCTGTTGCTGCTACAACTGCAGGTATCTTTCAAGCTGATGAAGGCTCATCAATTAACATTAGAGGAAGTAGATCTTCATCAACAGATTACTATGTTGATGGAATAAAAATTACTGGTAACATAAATGACATTCTTCCTCAAGATGCAATTGATCAAATGACAGTAATCACCGGTGGTCTTCCTGCAAAATTCGGTGATGCAACTGGGGGTATTGTAAGTGTAACAACAAGAGGAATTTCAAGTTTAACCAAGGCGGGGATTGAAGTTATCTCATCTAATTTAACTGACTCATATAACTACAACCTGATTTCATTCAATGCTTCAGGTCCAATTTTAAGAAAAAAAGACGAAAGTAAGACTCCAATAATTGGTTATTTAATTACCGGAGAATATAATTTTGCGAAAGATTGGGATCCCTCTGCCACATCTATTCCAGTTTTAAACAAAGACTATCAAGATAATTTAAATTTGAACCCTTTAGAATTTGAAGGTATTCCAAACTACTTAGATTTTCAAACAGTTTCATCAAATAATATGTCTGAGTACACCCGTGCTGATAACTGGGAATTACAGGACGTTAAGCCAAATAGTAATCGTGATGAAATAAAATTACAAGGTAAACTTGATTTTAGACTTGGAAAGAATATAAATTTTACAGTGGGTGGATCATTTTCTAATAAGCAACAAATGAGTTCTAGCTGGAGAAGATCATTATTCAACAATGATTACAACTATGAACAAATATTTAATAATTTAAACGCATTTGCTAGGGTTCAACATAAATTAAGCGACGATGATGCTACAGGTTCTTTAAAAAATGTATTTTACACCTTGCAAGCTGGTTATTCATTGAATAACTATATTTTACACGACCCAAGACTTGGTGACAACTTTTTTGAATACGGATATGTTGGTAAATTTAACCCAACTACTAATTATCAATATGATCAAAATCCATTTGGTTTTGAAACTAAAGACATTAGAGTTATCCAAGAAAATGGAGATACTATTTTTGAAACACATACTGGAGCTATTTTACAAGAATATGTCACGTATGACTTTGAAGCTGGTAGCCAAAATCCAATTATGGCCAATTATACTCAGCAATACATTGATTATTTCCACTCATATCTTCCTGAACTTGACCCATCAAGAGATCATATAATATTTGGTGGTGGTATGATTAATGGAGATGTAGTTCCTAGTGGATATTCAATTTTTTATTACCCAGGAACATTAGCCAGTACGTATTGGGATGAAAAAGACTCAAGAATACAATTTTCTGGTTCAGCGTCTGCAGATATTGGTAACCATGCCCTAGAGTTTGGTTTTGAATATGAAAGACAGAGAAGAGATTTTTATAGTGTGATAGGTAATCAGTTATGGACACTTGGTAGACAATATGCCAATCAGCATTTACAAAATAAAGTTTACTTTATTGATGATGCTTTGCAAAATCAGTATAATGAAAATTTCTTAATATTTTCAAGTGAGTATGTAGTTAATCAAGAGCAGTATTCCTATTTTGGTCAAAGTATAAGAGATAAATTTAATATAGCAGATAACGAATGGGTTTATATAGATCAGTATTCACCTGATCAGCTTTCAATTGATATGTTTAGCGCCGATGAGTTAATGAATCAAGGTGGTTTGCCAGTCTATTATTATGGATATGACTATTTAGGCAACCCAGTAACTGGTGGTAGAGTATCTTTTGATGAGTTTATAAATGAAACTTATGATAATGGAGAATATATGAGAAGAATTTCTCCTTATGAACCAATTTATACTGCAGGATATATACAGGATAAGTTCTTCTTTGATGATATTGTATTTAATGTAGGTGTGAGAATTTCAAGATTTGATGCAAATCAGGAAGTACTAAAGGATAAGTACTCACTTTACCCTGTATTAACTGCTGAGCAAGTAGATGCTTCTTTAAATCCAAATGCTAATTTAAATATTAATACAGGACAATATTCACATCCTGCGAACATCGGTGGTGATTTTGTTGTTTATGCTAATTCAATCAATGATCAAAACCAAATAACTGGGTATAGAGATGGAGATAATTGGTATGATGCGAATGGACTTCCTATAACTGATCCATCTGTTTTAAATTTAGGTAGTGGAGTGATACCATTTCTTGAGGATCCTGAACATGTTTCAAAGCCAAACAAAGGTTTAACAGGAGATGCATTTGAAGACTATACTCCACAAGTTTCTGTAGAGCCTAGAATTTCATTTAATTTCCCTATCTCAGATCAAGCAATGTTTTTTGCTCACTATGATATTTTAACCCAAAGACCTCAAGCTGCAAATAGAATGAATCCATACGATTATTTATTTATTGCAGAAAGAGCATCAGAGATACAAAATCCAAATTTAAAAATGGAAAAAACAATTGACTACGAAGTGGGTTTCAAGCAAGCTTTAACAGATCATTCTGCTTTACAAATTTCAGCATTTTATAAAAACTTAAAGGATATGGTTCAATTAGAACAAGTAGCTTATGCGTATCCTCAGGTATATACTCATTTCAATAATATTGATTTTGGAAACGTAAAAGGTTTTTCCTTTAATTATGAGGTAAGAAGAACAAAAAATCTTTCCTTAAATGCCAATTATACTCTTCAATTTGCTGATGGTACTGGGTCTTCTGCTTCTACTGCAGAAAATTTAATACAAGCTGGTTTTCCTAATTTAAGAGTGACACTTCCTCTTGACTTTGATCAAAGGCACAGCTTGAATGGTAATATTGACTTTAGATATGGTTCAGGAACAAATTATAATGGTCCTATTTTATTTGGAACAAAAATTCTTCAAAATTTTGGAGCAAATTTAAATTTGACTGCCGGATCGGGTACTCCTTACAGTGCACAAACTAATGCCACAACTGCTCAATATGGGATACCAATACAAACAACTTTAGATGGGAGTGTTAATGGTTCTAGACAACCTTGGTCTTTCCGAGCAGATCTAAAAATTAATAAAGAATTTTCGTTTGATTTAGGTACAATTAGCGGAAACGATAGAAAATTAAGGATGAATGCTTACGTTTGGGTTCAAAACTTATTTAATACTCAAAACATAATTGCTGTCTATGATTACACTGGTAATGCAGATGATGATGGATTCTTATCGTCCAATGAAGGAATTCAAGTTACAGATGATGCAATTGATCCTACTGCTTTTAGAGATCAGTATTCTGCATACGTAAACAATCCAAATAATTTTAGTAGGCCAAGAACAATAAGGTTAGGTTTAACAATGAATTTTTAACTCATGATATATATGAATAAGAAACACATAATTTTTTACACTATATTTTCTTTTTTCTTTTCAAATATTTTATTTGCCAAAGAAAATATTCCAAATCCAAACAGTAATGATTCTAATGCTTTGAGAGTTGTAGCTGCTGGATGTTTGCCTGCTACTGCTATGACAAATTTAAATGTAAATAATGTCACAACTCTTATTATGACTGGTGGAGATATGTGGTGGGATTTAAATGATGGGATTTATGAAATTCCAACTGGAAGTAACAAACACTCGATGTTCGCAGGAGCACTTTGGATAGGTGGTTTAGATGACCAAGATAACTTAAAAGTTGCTGCTATGACTTATCGTCAAGACGGTAATGATTTTTGGCCTGGGCCATTAAATGCTGACAACACTAGTAGTGAGTATGGTTCTGTCTCTGCATCTACATGCGCAGAGTATGACAGACACTTTAAAATAACTAGACAAGAAGTAGAAGACTACGTTTCATACTTAAATTGTCAAACCGACCCAACCTGTGTCACTTCCATTGAATATCCTGATTATAATCCGCCTTCAATAATTGCTGATTGGCCAGCATCTAGAATAGATGTAGATGGGACCTTTGACTATCTTGCACCTTTCGTAGATGTTAATAATGATGGAGAATATAATGAAGGAGATTACCCAGCATATGATTTAGAAGGTACCGCTGATTGTAAAGCCGATGATGTTTTATTTGGTGATCAAACCTTATGGTGGGTTTTTAATGATAATGGAAATATTCATACAGAAACTGGATCTGAGTCAGCAATTGGTTTGGAGATTCAAGCACAAGCTTTTGGGTTTTCAACTAATGATGAAATTAATGATATGACATTTTATAGTTATAAGATTATGAATAGATCTACAGAGTCTTTAAATGAAACATATTTTGGTCAGTGGGTTGATCCAGATTTAGGAAATTATCAAGATGATTATGTAGGTTGTGATGTTAGTCTTGGTTTAGGTTATTGTTACAATGGTGACGCCGAAGATGATGGCGCTTCAGGTTACAATTATGATTCCGATGATCCTCCACCTGCAATTGGAGTTGATTTCTTTAGAGGTCCTTTAGCAGATCCAAATGATGGATTAGATAATGATGGAGATGGTGAGATTGATGAAGATGGAGAACAAATAATCATGTCGAAATTTGTTTATTACAATAATGATTTTTCAGAGCACGGAAACCCTGAAGAAGCAATACATTATTATAATTATTTAAAAGGAATTTGGAAGGATGGTCAGAATATGACTTATGGAGGAACTGGTTGGGAAGCTGGAAATCCTCTTTGTAATTATATGTTTCCAGATGATACAGACCCTAATTTTACTGAGTCTTGGACCGAGATTACAGCTGGAAATGATCCTGCTGATAGAAGATTTTTACAATCTGCGGGTCCATTTTCTCTTGAGCCGGGTGCTGTAAATTATATTACTATTGGAGTTGTTTGGGCAAGAGCATCTGAGGGTAATAATTTTGCATCTGTAGAAAAAATGAAATTAGCTGATAGAAAAGCACAAACTTTATTTGATATTTGCTTTGAAGTTATTGATGGTCCAAGTGCTCCAGATATGCAAGTTGTTGAGCTTGATGAGGAAATAATATTAAATTTAACATATACTGAAAACTCAAATAATTTTGGTGGTTCTTATATTGAGCAAGATCCATTTATTTCTGATGTTTTATCAGACCAAGATGGTGATGGAGTTTTTGAAGCATTGCCGATTGATAGAAATTATAGTTTTGAAGGATATCAAGTTTTTCAATTAAGAGATCCTCAAGTATCAGTTACAGATTTATACGATCCAAATAAAGCTTACATGATATATCAAAGTGATATAGAAAACTATCTTGTAAATGATGATGAAAGCGGTCAGCTGGTAGTTAGTCCTGATCCTTCTGATGACTCCCAACCTATAGCTAATTTAATAAATTACAACTTAGATGAGTCCGTTGGTCCCGGTGTGTTTGTTCCACAAAACATGACATTAGGTGCCTCAAATGAAGGATTAGTTCATTCAATTCAAGTTTTAACTGACAAGTTTTCAACTGGCACACCTGAACTTGTTAATAATAAGCCATACTATTTTATGGTAATTGCATATGCGCATAATGAATATATCAAGTATAAACCAGATACACCTTTTGATAGTTCTAACCCTTACGCTGCTAGCTCTGTTGGTCAAAAAAAACCATATCTTGCTGGTAGAAAGAATATTAAAGTTTATACCGCAATTCCTCACAAAACCGAACCTACAGGAAATTTAATTAATTCGGAATATGCTATGAGACCTGCAATAATTGGATTAGCGGGATCAGGTAATGGTGGGTATAATTTAGATATCACACTAGAAAATAGAAATCAAATAGCGATTAATAATTTCGTGGATACATTATTTTATTTAAAGGACTTTGGTCCTATTGACATTTCAATTATTGACCCTTTATCTGTCCCAGATGCTGATTTTATATTTGAAATGAAAGATGTTGTTTATGAAGATGGTATATTAACAGATGCACATTGGGAATTAACAAAAATACAAGATGGAGAAGTAACCACAATTTCTTCATCAAATTCTATGTCTGATAAAGTTCAACAAGTTATTCCTGAATGGGGTCTTGGTGTTACATTAAAAAATGTAGTTAATCCAACTTCAGATCAGGCAATTGATAAAGGATTCTTAGGATTAGATGCAACAAATTTATCTATTGAAAGTTCTCCAATACAATTAGTTCAAGATTTTGACGGCTTTCCACAATTTGCTCCTATAACTGCAGCTTTTGATTGGATTAGGTCTGGAACAAATAATTATCCTGACTCCGACCCTGTTTTAGGTCAATATAGTATATACAGTGATTATGGTATGCCTTCAACACCAGAAGATCCTAATGAAGTATTTGAAGTTTTAACGGGTGGTGTAATAGCTCCCTATCAGTTACTTTCTACTGATTATAAGCATGAATATGAAGCGAATGATTTTACATTTAGAGATACTGTAGGTTGCGGCCCTGCATTTAAAGATTTTAAATCAGATTGTTCATTAGATAGTTTAAATAATGTAGATATTATTTTTACTTCTAATAAGTCACTCTGGACAAGAGTTCCAATAATTGAAATGGCAGAAGAAATAATTGAAGAAAATGGTTCTTCTACTCCAAATGGTCTCGGAGGTGCAGAAAAATGGGATTTAAGGACATCAGAATCAGTAGATAAAAACGGTAATTCTGATGGAACAGGAACGGGTTGGGGATGGTTTCCTGGATATGCAATCGATGTTTCAAAAGGAATTAGGCTTGACATGATGATTTCTGAGGATTCTTCGTTTCCTGATCAAAATGGAGCTGATATGATTTTTAACCCAACAGATGAGGTCTGGGTAGGTCAAAGCTTAACAAATATTAATTTAGGAAATGCTGATTTCAATACTTTTTCTGAAGTTTCTGCAAATGATATATGCTTTGGAGGTAAACATTGGGTATTCGTTTTAAATACACCTTATCAAGGAGATGATCATCTATTAAATACTAACATAGATTTATTTGATAACTGGCAATTAGCTTCAAGAAAGAAAAAATTATTACCAAAAGTAACTTGGGTTATGCCAGTAATGGGTACAGATACTGATATAAATAGTAATGATTGGTCAGATATTGAATTTAAAGTAAGAATTACAGAAAAATACGCAACAAGAAATTTTTCTGAAAACGAAGGTGCTCCTAAATATAGATTCAGTACCGGTGATTTATTTACAATATTTGACGATCCTCAAACACAAAAAGATGGCTTGGAGATGCTAAACGTTGTTCCAAACCCATATAATGGGGTTTCAAGTTATGAAACTAGTCAGCTTGACAACAGAGTTAAAATTATAAATCTTCCAAACACTTGTACAATTTCTATTTATACAATTAATGGTTCATTAATTAATCAAATAAAAAAAGATAATGATAAGCCTGAGATTGAATGGGATCTAAACAATATGTACGGTATTCCTATTTCTTCTGGTTTATATATAATACATGTTGATGCTCCTGGAATTGGTGAAAAAGTTATTAAATGGTTTGGAACTATGAGACCAATTGACTTAAATACATTTTAATTAGTTTAATATAAAATATTATGATCAAATTAAATAAATTAATAAAAATCTTAGCTGTACTGCTTTTCTCTTTAACTAGCAATACTGTAATTTCACAATCTGATGATGTTTCAAGTGAAGAAAGAGTTGGACAAGCTGGTGCTTATGAGCTTTTAATTAATCCGTGGGCTAGAAGCTCTGGTTTAGCAAGTTCTAATACAGCTTCAGTTAGAGGAATAGAATCAGTATTTATGAATGTTGCTGGTTTGACAGGAACAAACTCAACACAAGTAATGTTTTCACATGCTTCATGGTTTGCTGACATTTCAATTAGTAGTTTTGCAGTGGGTCAAAAAGTTGGAGATACCGGAGTTATGGGAATTTCTTTCATGTCTTTAGATTTTGGAGAAATAGAACGAACAACTGTTCAAAATCCTAACGGAGGCTTAGGTACATTTTCACCTCAGTTTATGAATTTAGGAGTGTCATACGCTAAAAAATTCACAGATAGAATTTCAGGTGGTGTTACATTAAGACTAATTTCAGAATCTGCTGCTGATATTGCAGCAAATGGTTTTTCTTTTGACACAGGTATTCATTATGAAACTGGCTCGCGAAATCAAGCAAAATTTGGAATTGCTCTTAAAAATATTGGAACAGGAATGTCATTTAATGGGGATGGAGATGATATTACATTGATGGGTGAAAATTATGAATCTACATTTGAAATAAGATCTGACATGTTTGAGTTACCTGCATTGTTACATATTGGTGGATCCTATGATTTTCTATTTACAGACGATCACAGTGTTATGTTGTGTTTAAACTATACTTCAAATTCTTTTTCAAAAGATCAAATACTATTTGGTACAGAATATTCTTTTAAAGACTATTTATCTCTCAGATTTGGATATAACTTTGAAGATGGTATTATGAATGAATTCAATGATGGAAGAACAACAACATTTACTGGCATCTCAAGTGGATTCTCATTTCAGGTTCCGTTCTCTGGAGAATCAAGTTTTAGCTTAGATTACTCTTTTAGAGCAGCTAATCCTTTAAGCTCAGTACATACAATTGGAGCAACAATTGATTTATAATCGAGTTATAAATATTAAGCTTTTATTTTAATTATTGAAATTTAAATTATATGAGTAAAATATCTTATTATAGCCAAGAAGCATTAGATAAATTGAGGTCAGATCTGGATAATTTATGTAACATAGAAAGACCTAAAATTTCTGAGCAAATTGCTCAAGCAAGAGATAAGGGTGATCTTTCAGAAAATGCTGAATACGATGCTGCAAAAGAAGCTCAAGGTTTGTTAGAAATGAGAATTTCAGATCTTGAAGAAAAACTTTTATATGCACGTGTTATAGATATTTCAAAATTAGATGATAGTAAAGTTTTACTTTACTGTACAGTTAAAATAAAAAATATAGATACAGATCAAACTTTCGAATACACACTTGTCTCCGAATCTGAAGCAGATCTTTCTCAAGGTAAAATTTCTGCAAACTCACCAATAGGAAAAGGTTTACTTACTAAAGAAAAAGGTGATATCGCGGAAATTAGTATACCAAGTGGTGTACTTAAATTTCAAGTTGTTGAAATTTTAAGAAAGTGAGTTCAATATTTTCTCAAATTATAAAGAAAAAATTACCGGCCAATATTATTTATGAAAATGATACTTGCATTGCTTTCATGGATATAATGCCAATTAAGGAAGGACATGTTTTAGTTGTTCCAAAATTAGAAGTAGATTATATTTTTGATTTACCATCCAAGGAATATAAAGAACTTTTTTGTTTTGCAAAGCTTATATCTAATGCAATGAAAAAAGTTTTTAAATGTAAAAGAGTAGGTTTGTCTGTAATTGGTTTTGAAGTTCCTCATTGCCATATACATCTTGTCCCAATAAATAAAATTGAAGACATGAACTTCAATTTAAAGTCTGAATCGACGCAGTCTCATTTAGCTAAAATTGCAAACGAGATCTCTGTTAATATTAAGATCTAACGTAATCTTTCAGGATTATTTTTTATAAAACTTTCCCATCCTTTTTTAGCTTTACCTGTAGATTTAACCTGAATTACATTTTGAAGTGAGTGACATACAGCTACTGCTAAACCGTCTGTAGCGTCAAAATATTTGGGTTTGGTTTTTATATTTAGCATTTTCATCAACATAGATGATACTTGTTCTTTAGAAGATTTTCCGGACCCAGTAACTGATAATTTGATTTTTTTGGGTGCATATTCATATACTTTTTTATTTTTCTTTATAGTAGCAATAATAGCAACACCTTGAGCTCTACCAAGCTTTAACATTGATTGAATGTTTTTTCCATAAAATGGAGCTTCGATTGCAACTTCATCTACTTTATAATTTTCAATTAAATAACTAGTTTTATCAAATATTCTTTTTAATCTTTCTTCATGGTTAGATATTTTTCTTAGCATTAAAATATCTAACTCAATTAATTCGGTTTTCTTGTTTTCAATTTTTATAATACCAAAACCTAATATATTTGTTCCTGGGTCAATTCCTAAGATTATTTTTTTTGATTCTAAATGCATGTAAGAAATATATATTTTAAATATACATTAGTTTATGTTGTATATTTAGAAAAATGAGACTAAAGTATAAATTTTTATTTAAAAATTTCCCTGGTGTTTTTTTGATAAAATTAGTGCCTGCAATAAGTTTTTCAATTATTTTTTTTTATTCATTTCTAGCCATTTTTGCTTACTACATAATTCCACAAAATACTTCTATGTCAAATGAAATTGAGTTATCATTGGCTAACAAGCCACCAGGCTTTAATATTGATTATATATATTTATATAACCAAAATATTGAAAAGTCATTTTTTGATAAATTAATAAATGGTGAAAATCCAAAGTATAAAAAAATACCGATTTCTAAAATAGAAGAATCATACACCAGAATTTATTATTACGATTATTCAGACACAAAGTTTTTAAATAAAAAAAAAATTGAAAAGAAAGATTTAAAATTAAATAATCAAAAAAATTATATTCATAAACAAACTTTTTTTTTGGGAACAGATAAATTTGGAAGGGATTTATTAAGTAGAATTATTCTCGGTTCTAGACTTTCTTTGTCAGCCGGCTTCTTTTCTGTTGTAATTTCTCTATTTATAGGTCTTTTTTTTGGTTTAGTTGCTGGTTATTATGGTGGTAAAATTGATCTTTTGACTCAATGGTTAATTAATGTTGTATGGTCGATTCCAACTCTATTATTGGTTATTTCTATAAGTCTTGTTTTAGGAAAGGGATATTGGCAACTTTTTTTATCAATTGGTCTTACCATGTGGGTTGAAGTTGCTAGAGTAACTAGAGGCGAAGTTTTAAAAATAAAAGAAAAAACTTTTATTATAGCAATTCAATCGTTGGGTTTTAGTGATTTTAGAATTATAATTAAACACATTTTACCAAATATATTTAATCCCATTTTAATCATTTCAATTGCAAATTTTGCAACAGCTATACTTTTAGAATCAGGTTTAAGTTTTTTAGGTTTAGGTCTACCACCACCAAGTCCGTCATGGGGAACTATAATTAAGAATCATTATTTATATCTTTTAATAGATAACCCATTTAGTGCCATATTTCCCGGATTATGTATTGTGCTAATAGTAATTTCTTTCATGTCGTTAGGTAATTATTTAAGAGATTTTTTTGACGTTAAAAAATAATTATCCCAAATAAAAAAATAGTCATACCACCTAGCATTATTAACATAGAATATGGAAGGATTTGCCGAGCTTTTAATCCTGTAATTCCTAAAAGTGGTAAAGCCCAAAATGGCTGAAGCATATTCGTTAATTGGTCTCCGTAGACAAAAGCCATAATTGTTTTTTCAAATGAAACATTTAATTCATTAGCAACTTGTAAAATTATAGGTGCTTGTACAGCCCACTGACCTCCACCACTAGGAACAAAAATATTAACAATACCAGCGCTTATCATGGTATATATTGGATAAGTAAATTCACTTGAAATACTTGTAAAGAAGTCAGAAAAAACATAAACTAGACCAGAAGATGTCATAATCCCCATAATTCCAAAATATAGTGGAAATTGAATTAGAATACCTGACACTCCTTTTATTGCTTCGTTAATTGAATTTAAAAAATCTTTAAAATTTGAGTGTAAAAATAAAGCAAGACCAAGCAAAGAAAAATTTATAAAGTTTGGGTTAATAAAATCTAAACTTGATGAAAAAATAATTTTTTTAAATGATAATATTAGTATAATTCCACCGAATAATGTTCCGATTAAATTAGATTCATCTATTTTTTCTGCAAAGTATTTTTTTTTAGTATTTATTTTTTTGTTTTCAAATGATTTTAAATTAATATTTAAATCTGACTCTTTATTACTAACTTTTGCAATTATGTAGAACAATAATGGTATAAGTAATAATAAAAAACCGCTAACAAATAAATTCATATTTGAGAAAACAGTATTGCTAAAATCAATATTATTTGGTAATATTTTTAATAATTTATCATCTGTTACTAAATCCCTTAAATGACCAGCCTCTGCTATTTTTAATGGAGCAGAACCTGAAAGGCCTCCATGCCAAACCATGAGTCCACAATACCCAGCTGCACCAAACAATGGGTAATTTATTTTAACTCTATTCCTTGCTAAATTTTCCCCAACTTTTTTTGCTAAAATAGCTCCAAAGATTAGACCTAAACCCCAGTTTAAAAAACTTACAAGAATTGAAAAGAATGAAATAAAAAAAACTGATGATGCTGTATCTTTACAAAATCTTGTAATTAATGAGATTATAGAATTAGCAAATTTTGTTAAGGCTACAGAATGACCAAGGACTAACATTAACATCATTTGTGTGGTGAAGCTTAATAAGCTAGAATTCCAAAGTCCTTTTTCCCATCCAGTAATTATCTTAGTATAAGATTGTTCAGTTAGTAACAAGGCAAGCAGAAAAACTACTAAAGTTAAAATTACAGCAATAGTAAAGGGGGATGGGAAAAATTTATTAAATAATTTTTCTGTTAATCTTACAATAGAAATCATAATTAAAACGGAACATTTGTAGGTTCATTATCACTTTGTTCCTCCAAATTTTTTTCTATTTTCCAGGCATCAATATTATGAAAGTATCGATTATTAAATTTTTTTGAATATAAATTGAAATGAACTTCAATATTATCATTTATTTGAAATTTGTCTAATATTTTAACTTTTTCTTCACCAAAAAGTTGAAAACAAATTTCCGAGTTAAATTGAGATCCTGTATCTAAAATAAAATTTTTCTTTTTCCATATTTTACCTTCTTTACCCTCAATTGTTTCAGCGTCAAATTTTTTTACAAGAATACCTTTAATATTTAGTGTGTTCATTTTATATTATTTTTATTAATCTTAAAAAGAGATTTTGAATCACTTTTTATATACCAATCATAACCCATTCTTCCAACTAAATCAATTTTATTTTGATCAATTTTTTTATTTTGATTCAATATTTTTTCAGAAATATGAATTAGTTGAATTTCACAAATTATTAAATTACCAGATCCAGCATTATCACCTAAACTTATAATTTTATTAACGGCACATTCCATTTGAACAGGACTTTCTTTAACTCTATATGGTTTTACAATTTCAGAATTTAAATGTGTAAAGCCTGATTCTATAAATTCATCAATTTCACTTGCGTAATCAAAGCTGGATTTGACCATCTTTTCTACAATTTCATAATTAACAATGTTAATTACAACTTCTTTAATTTGTTGTAAATTTCTAAGAGTATCTTTTTCAGTATTATTTCTAATTCTCCTTGCAGGAGAAAATATTAATATTGGAGGGTTACCGCTAAATACATTAAAAAAACTAAATGGGCTTAAGTTGGGAATATTATTTTTATCTATTGTACTTGCAAGAGCAATTGGTCTTGGTCCTACAGCACTAAGTAAGTATTCTTGAACTAGTTTTGTTTCTGTGTTTTTAGGATTTATTTTGATCATTGCTGGAAGTTAATAATTATTAATTTAATGCTAGTGAATATGATTAATAAGTTATTAATATAAAAATAAATTAAGTCTTTTTTTGTCCTCTTTATAAATAGTTATAGATTTGTTTTATTGTATGAAATGCGGATATGGTGGAACTGGTAGACACGCTAGATTTAGGATCTAGTGCCGAAAGGTGTGTGGGTTCGACTCCCTCTATCCGCACTTTCTTTTTAACCCGGATTGCATAATGGAATATTTAATACTTACTTTTTTAATCATCATTTTTGCTATTGCTTTACAATTGTATTTTCAGTTAAAAAAATCAAAATCAAATAATAATAATACCTCTTTATTATTTGAAATGAATAAACAGCTAAGAGATGATATAGAAAAAATGAGAACTAGTGTTGAAAACGCAAGTGGGACTAATAGAAAAGAAATTCAAGATAAATTAGATGGTATTCATAAAGGAATGAACGAGTTTCAAAAACACACTAATCAAAGTTTACAAAAACAATTTAAGGATACTGCAAGTATTATTTCAAATGTTTCTGAAAGACTTAAGGGCTTAGAAAGTACAAATAAACAAGTTTTAAGTTTTACAGAACAAATGAAAAGCCTTGAGAAGATCCTGCAAAATCCTAAACAAAGAGGAATATTTGGTGAAATACAACTTAGTAATTTATTAGCTAATGTTTTACCGCCTGATCACTATCAAATGCAATATTCTTTTAAAAATGGAGACAAAGTAGATGCAGTATTATTTTATAATGATTTTATTGTACCAATAGACTCCAAATTTTCTCTTGAAAACTATAATAAAATGGTTGAAGAAGAAAATCCAGAATTAAAAAAAGATTTTGAAAATGAATTTAAAAAAGATATAAAAAATAGAATTAATGAAACTGCAAAATATATAAGGCCTAAAGAAAATACTACTGAGTATGCTTTTATGTTTATTCCTGCTGATGGTTTGTATCAAAGTTTATTGAGTAATAAAGTGGGAACAATTGAAGTAAATTCAAAAAATTTAATAGAATATGCTTTTAATAAAAAAGTCATGATTGTTTCACCGATGTCACTTTTTCCCTATTTGCAGACAGCTTTAAAAGCATTAAATGAATTAAAAATGGAAGCAAATATTGAAGTTATTAAAAAAAACTTATACAATTTAACTCATCATCTTAAAGCATATGAAGATTGTATTCAAAGATTAGGTAAAAATTTAGGAACTGTTGTTAATCAATATAATGAAGCATCTTCCGAATTTAAGAAGATTGATAAAGATGTAATCAAAATAAGCTCGGGAGAAATGGAAATAGGATTTGATCCTCAATTAGTTGAGAAACCAAAAAAATTTAATGAAAATGAAATATAAAATTTACACTAGACTGGGAGATAAAGGAAAAACATCCATCATTGGTGAAAATAAAATTGATAAACATGATATAAGAATTGAGGCATATGGTACTATAGATGAGTTAAATAGTTATTTTGGTTTAATTAGATCTTTTGAAGAGGTTAAATCAATTATTTTTTTGAACAATTTTTTAATTAAGTGTCAAAATATATTATTTAAAATAGGTTCTTATTTGGCTCAAACTGAAAAAAAAAGAAAAAAAAATAAAGATTTCTTAATTTTAGATGCTGAAATTCTAGACTTAGAAAATATAATTGATGAGATTGAAAAAGATACTCCACCTATAACTAGATTTGTTTTGCCTGGAGGGACAATAATAAGTTCACATTTTCAAATTGCAAGAACAATTTGTCGAAGAGCTGAGAGAAAAATCACTTTTTACAATGAACAAGAAAAATTAGATTTCAATTTATTGATTTATATAAATCGTCTCTCTGACTTTTTATTTGTGTCGGGTCGTTTTTTGTTAAATAAAAGTCAATCGAAAGAATTGTTTTGGGAGAAGTAAATAAAAAATATTGCATAAATGTTTAAAAAAACTAAATTTGCAAATTAAACTAAATTATTATGTCTTACTGGACTTTAGAATTAGCTTCTTACTTGAGCGATGCTCCTTTTCCAGCAAATAAAGATGAGTTAATTGATTATGCAATTAGAACAGGCGCTCCAGCTGAAGTAATTGAAAATTTACAAGCTCTTGAGGATGGTGGTATTGAGATATACGATAGTATAGAAGATATATGGCCTGATTATCCATCAGAAGAAGATTTTTTATGGAATGAAGAGGAATATTAATAATAAAAATCAATTATGTCCTTTTTAAATTCTATAGTTAATTTGTTTGGAACAAAATCTAATAGAGATTTCAAGAAGTTAGCTCCTTTTGCAGATAAAATTAATAACAAGTTCTATTCTTTAGAAAAACTTTCTAATGATGAACTTAGATCTAAAACAATAGAATTTAAAAAAATAATTAGTAATTCTATTAAGGATGAAAATGAGCAGTTGGAAAAATTCTATAAAAAAATAAATTCTAAAGAATTTCTACTAAATCCTAATGAAAAAATATATGAAGAAATCGATTCTTTAAATTCGGTTATATATTCTAAAGTAGAAGAAAAACTTAATATCTTAAAGGAAGATGCGTTTGCTGTCATGAAAGAAACTGCAAGAAGATTTACTCTCAATAAATCTATTGAAGTTGATGCTACTGATTTTGATAATTCTTTATCAAAAGAAAGAGATTACTTAAAAATCTCAGATAATAAATCAATTTGGGATACAACTTGGAAGTCAGGAGGTGTTTTGAAAAAATGGGACATGATACATTACGATGTTCAGTTAATGGGAGGGCTAGTTTTACATGAAGGAAAGATTGCGGAAATGCAAACTGGAGAAGGTAAAACTTTAGTTGCGACATTGCCTATTTATTTGAATGCCCTTTCATCATTTGGTGTTCACGTTGTAACAGTTAATGATTATTTAGCAAAAAGAGACGCTGAATGGATGCGCCCTTTATTTGAGTTTCATCAACTAAGCGTTGATTGTATTGACAATCATACTCCAAATTCAATTGAAAGAAGAAATGCTTATAAATCTGATATTACATACGGTACAAATAGTGAGTTTGGTTTTGATTATTTAAGAGACAATATGGCTAGTTCCAAATTAGACCTTGTCCAAAAAAAATTAAATTATGCAATAGTTGATGAAGTTGATTCTGTATTAATCGATGATGCAAGAACACCTTTAATTATTTCAGGAGCGGTTAAGCAACAAGGAAATGAAGCATTTCAAAAATTAAAACCATTAATAGAAAAGATTGTCAAGGCTCAAAAAGATTTGGTTGGATCCGAGTTTACATCCTTAAAAAGTTATTTAAGTGATAATAATAATAATGAAGCAGGAATTAAATTATTGAGAATTTATAGAGGTTTGCCAAAAAATAAATCACTTATCAAATTTTTAAGTGAAGATGGTATGAAAACATTACTTCAAAAAACCGAAAATAAATTTTTACAGGACCAAAGTAAAGAAATGCATATTATTGATAATGACCTATTTTTCACTATTGATGAAAAAAATAATTCAACGGAGCTTACTGATAAAGGAATAGATTTTTTGTCAAATTTTTCTGACGACAAAGATTTCTTTGTTTTACCTGATATTGGTTTAGAGTTAGCGAAATTAGATAATTTAGAAGACAAGAAAATTGCTGAAGAAAAGAAAACAAAATTAATTCAAGATTTTTCCCTGAAAAGTGAACGTATCCATACCTTGAATCAGTTATTAAAAGCGTATACCTTATTTGAAAATGATATTGAATATGTTGTTATGGATAATAAAGTTAAAATTGTTGATGAACAAACTGGTCGTGTTATGGATGGAAGAAGATATTCTGATGGGTTGCATCAAGCTATTGAGGCTAAAGAGAATTGTAAAATTGAAGCGTCAACACAAACACTTGCCTCAATTACACTTCAAAATTTTTTCAGAATGTATAATAAATTATCTGGAATGACTGGAACAGCTTCAACAGAATCAGGAGAATTTTGGGACATCTATAAATTAGATGTTATTGAAGTCCCAACAAATAAACCAATTCTTAGAGATGATAAAAATGATTTAGTATATAAAACTAATAAAGAAAAGTATAATGCTATAGTTGAAGAAATTATAAATTTAAATAAAAAAAATAGACCTGTTTTAGTTGGTACTACTTCTGTTGAAATTTCGGAGCTAATAAGTAGAGTTTTAAAAAAATCAAATATTAGACATAATGTTTTAAATGCTAAGTTACACAAACAGGAAGCAGATGTAGTTGCTGAAGCTGGAGAATCTAAATCAGTTACTATTGCAACAAATATGGCTGGCCGAGGGACAGATATAAAGCTAGCGAAAGGAGTTAAGGAAAATGGTGGCCTTGCAATTTTAGGAACTGAAAGGCATGATTCTAGAAGAGTTGATAGACAGTTAAGAGGTCGTTCTGGAAGACAAGGTGATCCTGGTTCTTCTCAGTTTTTTGTTTCCTTAGAAGATAATTTAATGCGACTTTTTGGTTCTGATAGAATTGCAAAATTAATGGATAGAATGGGGCATAAGGAAGGGGAGGTTATACAACATAGTATGATTACAAAATCGATTGAAAGAGCTCAAAAGAAAATTGAAGAAAATAACTTTGGTATTAGAAAACGTTTGTTGGAATATGATGATGTTATGAACTCACAAAGAGAGGTTATATATAAAAAAAGAAAAAATGCATTAATGGGTGAGAAGTTGTCACTTGACTTGTCTAATTCATTTAATGATATGGTTTTTTCTCTGTTAGATAATCACATGGATTCAAAAAACTTTTTATTATTTAAAAATGATTTTTTAAAAGTTTTTTCTCTTGATTGTCCAATTAATGAAAATGAATTCAATTCTCTTGAATTATCAAGAATTCAAGAGAAAATTTATGAATATATATTTCAATTTTATATTGATAAACTTCAAACAATAAAATTTGATGCATTCCCTGTTGTAAATAAAATTTATTTAGATGAATCTAATAGCTATAAAAATATCATTATACCATTTTTTGATGGAAAGTCTGGTTTGAATGTTGTAACTAATTTAGAAGAATCTCATAACAGCGAAGGTAATTGTATTATTAAAGACTTTGAAAGATGTGTAGTTTTATCATTTATTGATAGATACTGGAAAGAACATTTAAGAGAAATGGATGATTTAAGACAATCTGTTCAAGGAGCTGTATATGAACAAAAAGACCCGTTACTTATTTATAAATTTGAATCTTTTAAACTTTTTGAAGAAATGTTATTTAAAATTAACACAGAAATAATATCATTTTTATTTAAGGCTCAACTTCCGTCAAGAAATTCTAATAATATTTCAGAAGCTAAAATTAAATCCCAATTTGGAAAAGCTGAGAGAGGAAAAGAGTTGAAAATAAAACAACAAACTAATAGAGGTTCAGATTCTTCACAAAATAATTTATCTGGTTCTAAGAACCCACCATTAAGTAGAAGACAAAGACGTTTACAAGACAGAGGAAGAAGAAGATAAATTATAAATTATCAATTAATGTTTCTAACTTCATTTTTCTAGATCCTTTTACCAGTATTAATTTTTGTTTATTTTTCTCTTTTGAAAGGTTTTTTACTAGTTGCTCTTTACTTTTAAATTTCAAAAAATCACATGAGATTTTATGAAAGATCTCCCCAATAAGTATACAATTTTTTAATTTTTTTAAATGTAAGTACTCTACTATTTCTTTATGAAATTTTATAGTTTCATCTCCAAGCTCTAACATATCCCCTAAAATAATAACTTTTTCAAGATTGGTTTTTAATTTAATAAAGCTTTTTATAGCAAACATCATGCTAGATGGATTAGCATTATACGCATCCAATATTATTTGATTGTATTTAGTTTTTATTAGTTCAGACCTATTGTTTTTAAATTTGTAGTTTGTAAGTACTTCTTTAATTTTATTTAAATCAATACCAAAGAATTTTCCAATATTTATAGAAGCAATAATATTTATAAGGTTGTATTCACCAACAATTTTTGTTTTAACTAATTTATTCTCCCATTTGAAACTTAAATATGGGTTGGATTCAATTATTTGTATTTTATCTGAATTTGAGCCATATTCACAAATATTATTATATGAGCTATATACTTTATTTATTTTTCTTTGATTAACTAAATTTTTATCATCTGTATTTAAAAAAATAGTTCCTTTGTTTTTAATTAAATACTTCCATAACTCAGTCTTAGTATTTATAATATTTTTAACATTTATAAATTCTTGTAAGTGCGCATTTCCAATATTTGTTATTAATCCGTGAGTTGGTTTTCCAATTTCACATAGTTCTTGAATATCACCTAATTTACTGGCTCCAAATTCTAAAACAGCAATTTCATGATTTTTATCAATTGAAAGAATTGTTAATGGCAGTCCAATATGATTATTAAAATTTCCACTTGTTTTTTTAGTATTATATTTTTGTTTTAATACGTCATAAATTAAATTCTTTGTTGACGTCTTACCATTTGTTCCAGTAATTGCAAAAACAGGTATTTTCAGTGTATTTCTATGTTTCTTTGCAAGATCCTGAAGGCAGTTTAGCACATTATTTACATAGTATAGTTTAGGATCTTTTTTATGTATTTTTTCGTCAACAACAACAATTTCAGCACCTTTTTTAATAGCATTTAGCGCGTAATTGTTACCGTTGAAATTAGAGCCTTTTAAACAAAAAAAAATACTACCTTTTATTTCTTTTCTAGTATCTGTGGAAATTTTTTTTAGTTCAAGAAATTTTGAGTAAAGAAAATCAATATTCATATTAAAAAAATAAAAAGGCCTCTATAAAAATTAGACCCTTTGACAAAAGAAATTTATTTTCTTTTTACTCTTGATTTAGTTCTAGGTTTTTTAGGGGCTTTGCTTGACTCCCATCCCATGTGATCTAATACACATCTAAATCCTATAAATTCTGTAGATAAGTCTTGGTTCATGAATCTTCTAGCACCCGGTGATAACCAATAAGCATCATCTTTCCAGCCTCCGCCTTTATACACTCTGGTGTAATTATTCACCAAGCTACTTTTTCCATATGAATATTCTCCAAAAGAATCTTCTTTGTAAAGACCACCACCTGTCCCTTGACCATCTCTATCACCAGCATTGTTAGCAACCTGATAATTTCTTCTTGGAGAATTGGGGTTTTTATAAGTATCTAAATCTTTATTTTCATCTGGATTTTTAATTTTTGGGTCCGTTTTCCACTTGTTTTCACCCTCTGCTGTAAAGCCTTGTGATTTAAATTTAAGAGGGTCGAAATCAACATCTATTTTTACTAGATCATAAGGTTTTGTATCAAAATCGAATACAACCTGTTCTAAATTTTTGTCCCATTCATAGCCATATGCAATAGCCATATCTTCGTTGTCTATATCGCTGACTCTGAGGGGCTCTGCTTGAGGATTTCCATCAATATCTCTATAAACTAAAGCTTTCCAATCATTTCCTCTGTGAGGATTAACATCATCTAATTTACCAGTTTCTCTTCTGTATACATCTAACGTCCACTCGGCTACATTACCTGCCATATCATACAAACCAAAGTCATTTGGCATAAATGAGCTCACAGGAGTAGTTAAGCTACCTACGTCATTGTGGTATCCACCGTAACCCATATAATCACCTTGACTAATTTTGAAATTTGCTAAAATTTGACCTTGAGTTGATTTTATATTATCTCTAACTGAGTGTCTATTCCAAGGGTATATTTTATTTTCTTTCACGTAGTCTTCATGAGAGTTTCCAATAAGAGCAAGTGCGGCATATTCCCACTCAGCTTCGGTTGGTAATCTAAAATTAGGTACAAATACTCCATCTTCAATTCTAACTTTTCTATTTCTATCTCTACTTTTTTTAGCTTTTTTTCCTTTTCCCTCTTCTCTTGCAGCCAAATCTTTTTTACCAGGTTTCCCTTTCTTTTTTGCTTTTTTCTTATCAATGAAATTTTCCATATTATAAGATGGATCTTTTAAATATCTTTTGGTGCTAAAATATTCCTCAGGGTCATCAATACCTCCACCTTCTCTATATTTTTCAAAATCTAAACCAATTTCATCACAAAGTCTTTTTTCATTTACTCTATCAGTTCTCCACTCGCAATATGCCATGGCCTGTTCCCAACTTACTCCTACAACAGGGTAGTTATTATAGGCTGGATGACGAAAATAATTTTCAACCATGGGCTCATTATATCCATATCTACTTCTCCATACTGTAGTATCAGGAAGGCTTCTATCATATAAGACATATAAATCTTCTTCTCTAGAAGGTGTATCGTTACCCCCCCCAGCAAAAACTAGTTTCATCCAATCTGTATATTCTCTGTAATCCACGTTAGTTACTTCTGTTCGGTCCATCCAAAATGATGTAACTGTGACCGCTCTTGGTCTAGTTGAGCTACCGTCTTGCATTATATTTTCTTCAGTTTGTCCCATCATAAATGTTCCACCTTCAACAAATGCCATTCCTGGAACAGGTGGTTGAAATCCTTTGTATTTTAGATTAACTTCGAATCCACCGAAATCTCTATCATTATATTTCCATCCAGTTTTGGTTGATGCTGCTTTTTTACCTGCACTGGGTCCTTGTTGACTACTTGAGCAGCTAAATGAAATAATTGATACGATTATTAGACTGATTATTAAGTTGTAATTTTTCATTTTTTTTCCGTCTTTTTTATGTTTTAAACATTGGGTTTAATTCAATATTGCACACAATTTACTAAAATAATTAAAATTTAGGGCATTTTATTGGATTAAGAATAATCTTTTTTGGAATACAGGGTAATTGAATACGTAAAGAAATCTCGTGTGCACCACCAGAATAGTTAGAAAGTCCAGATATTGTGAAGTCATAACTATACCCAATTCTTAATGCATCTTTTTGAAACCCCAAAACAAAAAGTAAAGCATCGGAGTTCATAAAACTTCTTCTGTAGGCAACTCCACCGGACAATATATTATTAGTTATTGTTGTTCCTATATTTATTTGTTCAGTTTGAGCTTGTTGTTTAAATAAAAAGTTTGGAATTAAATAAGTATCTCCAGAAAACAAACCTGCTGTTTGTGAAACAGCTCCGTTAATTTTTATAACCGCCCCTCCATGAATAGTTTTTTTCATAGAAAGTTTTCCAGATGAGAGGAAAGCCTCTTCAGGTTCAGTCAAATGATGAGCTGCAAAACCCAAGAAAAAACTATTAGATGAAATTAATGTTCCAATTGAAAAATCTAAATAATTATTTGTGATTATACCCTGATTTAGTGGATCTTGAGTGTCATAAACAAAACCGTATATTCCATCTATTTGATCACCAAACCAAAGGTCGGGATCTAAACTTCTTTGGTGACTACTGAGTTGAAAACCAGTAAGTAGATCAATTTTATTGGTTATTTTGGTATGGTAAGAGTAAATTAAACTAGCAAAAGTACTTTTAATTGTTCCGTTTCCTGCATCATCATGAAGGATAAGTAGACCTAGTCCCCCATGTATTGGATCTAAAGTTAAATCAAATGATGCGCTATAAGTTTCAAAATTACCAGCCATCATGGGCCATTGATTTCTGTAATTTGTAATTATTCTAGGACAGTACTCACCCCCTGCTAAAGCAGGGTTTAAAAATAATGGATTTGCGTAATATTGTGTAAAATGAGGATCTTGACTAAAAGAGCTAGTAAAAAAAAGTAAGCTAAGAATTAATAAGAAAGATTTTTTCATTTACAACATTTAAACACAATAACAATTATACAAAATTAATAAATAGAACGAAAATGTTATTTTTTTTTATTTTGATCTTAATCTTATGTAAATTGTAAAATACATTTAAATAATGTGCGTTAAATTCTTAATTAAATTGACAAAATGCAATTATTTTTTTTATTTATTTTTCTTTTAGCTAACTCTTTATATTCTCAGGAGTTTTCAAGATCGATTAGTATTCTTGGTACCAAAAAAGTTGTATCAAATAACAATACTTTTATTATTCAAGACTTTACAAATTCTATTTATGAAGAAGATAATCCTTGTATGAATTATTATGAAAGGATAGAAATAACATATACTCATTTTGATGTTGAAATAAGTAATGAAAACTATATACCTTTGACTAAGTTCAATAACCCATGTAAAATACCAGAAGATTTGAATTTTGAGTTTACATTGAGTCAATATCAAAAAAAAAATTATGTTAATATTAGCATATTTCCTTATGTGAAAAAATCAGGAGTAATTTATTTTTTAGAATCATTTAATTTAAATATAAAACCAAAATCAGTTCCTAGGAATTATAACAGAAAAAAATTTAAAACAAACTCAGTATTATCAAATGGAACTTGGTATAAAATTGGTGTTAATCAAGACAGATTTTATGAAATTGATAAAGCATTTCTAGAGTCTATTGGGTTAAATATAAATGAAATAGACCCAAGAAATATTAAAATTTTTGGCAAGGCTGCCGGAATGCTCCCCGAAGACAATCATGAACCTAGAATTGATGATTTAGAACAATTAGCAATCAAGTTTATTGGAAATGATGACTCATCTTTTGATGAAAATGAAAAAATTATTTTTTATGGACAAAGTCCAAATATTTGGAGATTTGATGAATTAACTAAGCAATATAATCACAAACAAAATATCTATTCTAATGAATCATTTTATTTTCTTACAGTCAACAACAGTCCTTCAAAGCAAATACAAACCCAAGGATTAAACAATAATGATATTCAGGCAATTGATGAAAAAAATAAACAGAACATTAATTCTTTTACTGATTATAATTTTCATGAAAAAGAAACTTATAATCTTGTGGGAACAGGTCAACAATGGTTTGGTGAATACTTTGGAAATATAAATCAGTATTCATTTAATTTAATAAACGGTGAAGTTTTGGATAGTTTGTTTTTAAAAGCTAGGGTTGCAGGTAGATCCT
>TARA_B100001057_G_scaffold91069_1_pt1 | contig 43113 bp, 33 predicted proteins | sample TARA_B100001057 | Tara Oceans TARA_B100001057 (sample SAMEA2621839) | marine metagenome | biome: marine biome (ENVO:00000447); feature: surface water layer (ENVO:00002042); material: "saline water (ENVO:00002010), including plankton (ENVO:xxxxxxxx)" | depth 5 m | reverse complement strand
ATTCTATCTGTTCTTAGTGTTTTCTTATTATAAAACATTGTTCCCTAAATTAAATTCCTATCTAGTTGTACACTCTTTCTTGTGTTCATGTAATTTTCGTTTGTCTCTTTGCCACAGAATAAAGAACAAGTGATAAGTCTTTTATTTCTTATATCATTATCGTTGAAGTTGTCTACCCATCTTCCTTGAAACATATCGCCATCAATTATGTCTCTTAGATGATTGTGTTCTAGACTTATATTTCTTGGTCCATAATCATTTATAAAATCTTGTAGTTGTGATACCTCATGTGAGTTAGGATTACCATAGTATTTACTCGCCGTGAAACAACATGGGAAAACTAAACCATCATGTCCTACAAATATACTTCTAGGTTTAATCACTATACAATCGATTTTTGTTCTTCCTAACTTTTGTTCCCATTCAGACAACACTCTATCTTTTTTGATAGTTGCTTTTTCAGTAGGTAATTGTCTGAATATATTTGGATCATTAAATTTCTTAGCTAAAGCTAAAGAGTCAACATCTTCATCTGATTTAGTAAACCCAGATTCTTTTAGATATAATTTTATCTCGCTTGTGTTTTTTGTTTTGTCTTTAGGTTCAATAATATAATCTAAGTCTCCGTTATCTTTAAATACTCGCATCCATGAATTATAATTTTTACCATGCTCTGACATAGGTCTATTTACAAAGCCTAGTGGTTCTTTAGCATAGAAGTGTGCAAACCCCATATCTAACGCCATTTGTCTTGCTTCTTCTACTTGATGCTGATTGTGTTTGAATACTAGAAACTCCCATGCGGCTTGTCCACCTGCACCTATAAAAGATTTCATAGCAGTCATTATCTTAGACCAATGTGTTCCTCTTCTGTATATGTGATTAGTATCTTCTAACCCATCTACACTAAATGTCAATAAAGATTTTTTATTATCAGAAAATAACACTCCTAAGTCTGCCCAGAATTTTTCATTTCTACCACTTGCATTTGAATTCATTGTCAACCCTATAGTAGGGTTTCTTTCTTTTATAAACTGTAGTACAGGTACTAATTGAGGATTAGTCATAGCATCGCCATAGTTGCCACACATTTGCATAGAATATAACTGTTCTATAAATGATTCATCAAACCATTCTTTGAACCTTTCAAGAGATAGATACGTTTCTTTGTATCCGGTATTCTTGATTCCACCTCCGTTTCTTCTATTGCATATAGGACATTTGAGATTGCAAAGACTACTCATCTCTAAGTCTACATGAAGAATATCATTATAGAAATACATTAGAAGTACTCCTTAAACTCAGGCAGATAGTCTTTTATATCTTGCTTTCTTATCTCGTCTAAGTTCTTTGTATATTCTATAGCTTGTTGCCATTTGTTTTTTCTATCAGCATTTCCAAACATATTTTTAAATTCATCTAGTTTCCATTTATCAAATACGTTTGAAAACTTATTATGTATACGTTCTCTTAATTCTTTTGGTAACACTGCTGGAGATAAAATATCAGGATCATATACATAGTTGTGATGTACATGAACACCGTGTTCTCTATTAAAGAAGTTATAAAAATCTCCTAGTGTAGAATAGTTCATCCATGATACTGTTTGTGTTACATCTAATTCAAAGCCTTCTTCTTTTAATCTCAAGAAGTTTTTAATTACTGATTCCCATTGTGTAGGATATCTGATGTAATGATTTCTATCTCCTAAGTCATCAATACTGCAACTTACTTTTACTTTATCAAACTTTCTCCACAAGTCTATAACTTTATCATTCATATTAGTCATGTTGATATTATACCATAGTTTGATATCTGTTTTACCCATCTCTACAAGTTTTTCTAAAAACTTAAAGTGTTGTTTGATTAAAGTTGGCTCACCACCGTTGATGTAAAATGTTTTAACATGGTCACAATGTTTTAATAAATCTTCCCAGAATCCTTCACGTTCTGGCCATCTAAATCCTTCCATTGTGTCATAGCTTGTTAATTGAAAAGTAGTTTTCTTTTGTAACTCATTATAATCATTTCTCCACTTACTTGAACTCGCAGGGTTACAAGTACGACATGCAACATTACATACATTACCTAATCTTAATTCAACAAAGTCTAGTTGTACGTCTTTGATGTAGCCATCGCTATCAGTGGCGTTCCTAGCGACTTCTAGAGTATACTCAGGATAGTTTTTAATTTCTTCTATACGTTTGGATGCCATGCCTTTTGATTCTTCTACGTAACATCTAGCACATGCTTGTGGTTTCTTATTATCTAATACTTCTAATCTTGCTTTACGAAACGATAAAGAATTCATCGTGTCTTGAACAGTATCACGATTTAAATTATAATATCTATTATCGTCACGTGAACTACTTAATGCATTTCTGTGATCCGCAATACAACAATGTGTCACCCCACCATGTGGGTGTGTTGCTAAATGCTGAAACAGTAATGGACAAAAAGTATCATTCATTAAATTATTTCCACGTTTATTATACCTGTAATTTTCATAACTTCAGGCATAAGTTGTTCTATTGTTTTCCCTCGCATATCTAATTTTCCTAAACATACTCTACCTTTAGTAAACTCAGGAGCAGTATAATCATAATACTCTCCTAGATTATTTTCTTCAATCCACTCATCAATGCCCTTCCATTGCCAAGTAAAACCATTAAGATACTTATGAAATAAAAACGAAAAGCAAGTATGTACTGTATTTTGTTGTGCTAATCCTCTAGTTCGAACTAGCTTAGTATCGTTTGTCAATCTACATGCATCTAAGTCTTTTCCAATTCTAAAATAGTCAAGCATCAAATCTCCAAAGTATGCGTCGGTTGTAAATCTTGCATAATCTTCTTTTTGCAATGGCATCGTTAATTCTTCTGATGTTTCTCCATGTCTAGGAGCAAGTCTGACAGATCCAAAGTATTCGTCCCAATCTTGTTCTCTCCAATCTTCCATTGTATGTACTAACTGATTAATTTCTTCTAAGTATGTTTGTATATCACCATCAAGATAATCTTCTCTTAGGTTTACTGATTTGTCATTTGAAACATCTTCGAAATATAAATGTAATGCATTTAGTTTATCTAATTCTAAATCAGTTGTACTTGTATCTAATTCTAATGATGTATCAGCTTTTGGAACTCCTTCTATTTCACCACATTTTTTAACTACAGAATTTAAACGTTCTTTCATAAGACGAAACTCATCAGGAGATATAGAAGAATAGAGATTATAATTAATTCTTACACCATTACTATCATGCTCAGGCGATTGTTTTATTGCACCTAATCTAAATGTTTCCTGCATTAAAGATATAAACTTATCAGTAGTTGCACACCCGTCTGTCAATTTCCAATCAAGTATATAGATATCATCTTTTGGATTAGGCTTACGTAAATTGTATTCGCCTCTTAATGGTGACTTAGCAGGGTTTCTGGAAAATATAATTCTAAGTGTACTCATTATAACCATTCCTTTTGTCTTAGCTTTGCTTTTACATTATTTGAATATGCTTGATATCCTTGTTGTGTACTATGCCCATCTTTTTCTACACCGTACTTGTTGTCTTTAGCAAATTCTACAATACCTACTTTCATATAATCAATATCAAATTTATCAAACGCATCGTATAATCTACTAAGCGACTTTCTCCAAAATGAACCTTCATGTCCTACAAGCACTAATAATTTTTTATTAAAAGATTTAATTGATAGCAATGATGATAATATCATGTGCATTCTAAATGGATCAAATTCTGATAGTCTACCTGTCTGCCCATATATATTATGTTTGTTATTCATTGTTAGTTTTGATATGTCTAATACATTTGAACAAGAAGGATCAAATCCATATGTTGGCTTTCCAGTAAAGTATTCATCTTCGATAAGCTGAAAACAACCGTGTTTCTCTAGTGTGCCGTTATTATAACTATCTCTCAGTCTTGCTCCATAGTAGTTAGTACTATCACCATTAATGGGTATAGTAAATCTGTGAGGACTTGTTAACTGAAATATTATTATATCATCTTTATCAATATCATCATTGAGTAGTAAAGTATTCCACATACTTACTTGTGCATCAAATCCAGATCCACTCATTGCCCAACTTTGCATATCTATATTTTCTGATGACCATGAACACGGATTATAATCGCTATCAATACTGATACCTAGATGTTTGCCTAGTCTGTATTCATTTTTAAGTTCAGCCCAAAATTGTTTAGTGGTAAATTTATCCGCAGGTATGTTAGCACACAACCACAACCATTGATGTTGTGCGGTATGACTGCAACCAAATGCTCTAATTCTTTTTCTGTCTTGTCCACCACTCATATAATTCTGGATCCCTTTTATAGATATCTTCTAATCTAAATTGTTCTTGTCTGATTCGGTCTAATTGCTCTTGATAGTTTCTACCATTAAAAAATTGTTGTTCATGTGTCTCAGGCCATTGTTCTCCAAACGTTTGTCTTTCTTTCATACCCTTCAACGTATTCACTAGAGTTTGTTGCTTAGGAGTAGCCTTTGGCTCAATATAAGCTAATAATTCATCTAAGTGTCTAGTCAATATATGTTTAGGCCATGCAAAAGGACTCATCACAATGTCAGCATGAAAGGCGAACATAATCTTTGTTTCTATCCTTACATCTAATTCTAAACTCAAATCAAATAAATCTTTAATACTAAACATGCCTGGTCCTGTAATAGTCAAGTCAAATAACATTCTTTCTTTACCATGAGGTGCCGCTAGTCCTTTCTTAAAGTTAGCTAACCACTCGTCCCATACAATACCTTTACGAATAAACTCTACGATATCTCCTGTGCCATCAATACTTGCACACATCAACCAGTTTTTAAACTTAGGTAGATAATCAAATAACTCCATACCTTTAAATGTAGTTCTTGACAAGTTAGAGTTATATCTTAAATGACAATTCTTTGCTGAGCCATTAGCAACCATTTCATTTAAAGCCCACCAATGTATATCATACATTAATGGTTCTCCTCCTACCCAATAGATTTCTTCTACTATACCATCGCTGATTGCTTTTTTAAATTCAGGCTCAACTACAGTACGTTGAAACTTAACCATCTTTTGTTTTACAGTAGGTTGCATGAATGGTTGATTTTCAATAGACCACATTCCATGTTTCTTCTTTTCTGCTTCCCATGAACTTGATAACTGTTCACCACACATACGACATTTGAAATTACATAAGTTTGAATATCTATAATCAAAAGATATAGCAGGCATTGATGTATGCCCATCTTCGTCTGTATTATCAAATGCTTCTTGTATCTTATCTCTGAATAACACACCAGTAAACCATTTACGATAAGATGATAAACTTAGAATATCATCATTACAAACATCGCATTGAGGTATACGTTCTCCAGCCATTAGTTTTTTTCTAATGTCTTTCATGTAAGAACTATTCCAATGCTCATCTAACGTCAATGGATTAAAATCATCTGCATCTGTTTTTGAATCTTTTACTTTTCCATATCGTTCATCGTTTGATGCATCTATGTATTGTTTTTGGAATGAGTGTTCTTCACGTGATGCACAACAAAGTCTACGTTCACCTTGAGGCGATATATAGGTATGAGACCATGGAGCCATACAGAAAACTTTATTATCGCTTTCTTCTGCACAACTTCCGTCGCTCTTCCAGATAGGTATCACCTTCTTTGTTGTCATACTTCTAACACTCCAGTGTTTTCATTTATCTTACCATGATAGAAAGGATAGTCTTTAGCAATCTTAACTACTTCATCATAGTTTTCAATTAAATTTCTTTTTTCTTCTTTCGTTAATTGTTTTCTCATTCCTCTAGGATCATTATCAATATCAATTTTTGTATATAATTTTTCATAAGGATAGAATTCAATTTCATATTCATCTTTAAATCTTTTTACATACTCATTATAAAGTTTATAACTAAGATTATATCCGTTACATACATTCTTAACGTATTCAGGATCTATATGTCTTTTCTTATGTGTTTTTACTTGGTTATCTGTAACAACCCAAGTATTATCTAAATCTGCAATCATATGACTACAAATCGTATCTACACAATCTAATCTAAAACTAAAATGTAAATTTGTAACTTTTAGTTTTTTAAAAAATGTATCTGACTCATCTAAATTAATCTTGTAATCTTTTTTAGGGAGACCTTTAACATGAGCACCTGTCATAACATGATACTTCATAGACCATTCTATTTGTAAAGGTTTGAGTTTATCAAAATACATTTGATATTCATCTGCATGTATTTCACTTGATTCAAATCCGTTATTCCAGAATTCAAATACTGGATCGCATTTGTTTCTTGATACATGATGGTCTACAAGAGTACTTCCTGTTCGTCCATAAAAGACTATTAGATGTTTTCTCATTCAACTTTCACCCCACCAAGAGCATCATTCTTAGTATCCCATCCGCCTATTTTTTCATGTACGTCATCGCCGCCTTCATATGATTCAGTAGTTGCCGGGTCACCTGCTCTATTGTAAATTTTTATTGTATCTTTCTTGATAAGAATATCTTCTTTAGTTGGTACGTCTGCTTGTAATGTTTCATACCAATCTGCGATAGGTCCCTTAAATGTTTCTTTGAAATCTTTATTTCTTCTTACATCGTATTGTTCAAAAAACGTTTTAAAGTCGTGATAGAGTTTAGGTGTTTCTGCCGTGTTCTTGTGTGGAGTTTTGACGATATCAAGATAATCAATAAGTCTTTGTACACTTGCTTTCTCACCGTCATGTAATTTCATCTGTGGTCTAGGGCTATTGAACCAACGATATAACTTGTCTTTGTAGAAAGTTTTAATGTGTTCAGGAAGTATAGCCGCACTCTGAAAAGATGGGAAACGTAAAATGTTTAATGTCATACTAGGAGCCCTTTGCCCATACTCATCACGTATCTCTAACATTTCGTCCATGAATTCTGTAATAGTTGTTAAGCACAATGAATTGATAGTCATCATCATGTGCATCTTATGTATGTTTCCTTTTTTCAATACTGTATGTATATTTTCTATCCAGTAATCATAATCGAGACCATCACGAATATATTCTGCTTGATCCTTAGTGGCTTCCATTGAAGTATATATTTCTAAGTTAGGAATAAACCATGATTTCTCAATAAGTCTTTCAAGTAGTTTTGGTTTTGCAGGACAAAGATTTGAATTGATTGCGAAACGCATGTTTCTACCTCTATCAGGATTTTGTTCAAACCAATCAAACATTTTCCAAGTACCTTTGTGCATTATAGGCTCACCACCTGTAATACGAATTTCTTCAAGATTATCTGCTAATCCATTCTCCCACCATTTGTGAAAGGCTTGAATATAAGGATTATCTTCTTCGTGTTTTGCGGCTGGTTTTGCCCATTCTGCCGTATCAACAAAGTGACCTCTTCCGTCACTCTGTATATTTTCATATCCGCCATATGTGTTAATGTCTTTTACCCATGCAGTACTAAATGCAGGATTACAATACGAACAAGAAAAGTTACATGCTCTATCAAAAGATATTTCTAAGGTACGTAACATAACGTTTTCGTCCCATGGCATTTCTGCACTCTTATGAATATCTTCGTCTTTGAAAATTTCTGTTTTAAATGTACGGTCTGATACATGGCCTTTACCCATGTCTTCAACTTTCCAACAATACTCACACTCAGCAGGACGCTTGCCTTCTTGCATATACTTACGCATAAGTTTCTTATGCTTTGTATTATGAATAGCAGTATAGTTGTCTTTAAGTTCTTCTAAAGGAATCCAATGACCTGGTGGGTGGTGACAACTAGCAGTCTGTCCATGACCTAGCCAGATAGTAGCATTATACCATTTAGCCGCACAATATGATTCGCTTATCGAATCAATCATACGTTCTTTGTATTGCTCTAACGTTTCGCCTTTATTCCACTGCCTTGGCATTTACTATCCTTTATTCTCAGCTAGTGCTTCAATTTTAAATTGAGCCTGGGGAGTTGTTATTTCTTTCATAGCCTCTAACCAATAGGGCTTATATATCTTAAATAATTCTTTAAATGTTGTTTCAAACTTTTCTTTTCTATATGAATCTGTGTGTATCGTTTCGTTTACAAATGCCATCCATTCTTTGTCACCGCCTTTTCTTTTAGTGTGATTTATGATTGGTACAATATTATTATTGTACGTATCAGGGTGCCATTTTCTTAACCCATAATCTTCTGGGTTAGTAACTCTATGTAATACTTTATCTTTAATTTCTTCTGGCATATTATTTGAACTATAGTAACTTGGATAGTATACAACATTGTTCCATATCTCAAGTCTAGGAACTTGCCTATCTCCTTCTAAAGCATTTTCTTTTTGCCCACGATAATGATTAGCTATTCCAGTTTTGTTTATGTAATTCTTTTCAAAAAATTCGTGTATGTCTCTCAAGTAATGTACGTTTAATAATCCTATAGTTACTGTATAACTCATATTCATTTTCCAATAACCATTAGGTTCTTTATACTGATGTTGGTCTGCATACAATTTAAAAAAGTCATCTAAGTTTTGTTTCACTTTTTCCCATGCAACACCATGTCTTATATAATCAAAGTGTTCATATACACCATCAATACTTACATTTACACCTATTGCTTTAAAGTTTTTCAGCATAAGTCTCATCAACTCATCATCATATATTGTACCATTTGTACTTAGATTTAAACTAATATTCTTACTTGAACCATTATCAATTAATCTATGTACAAGTCTTTTAAAACTCTTGTTGTAGAAAGGCTCACCACCCATTATTTCCATTCTTTGCACTGTCTTTGACCAGCCATCAATATCTAACCAGAACTTACTATTATCATAATCATTCATGTTAACATTTATTTCAGGTTTCCAAATCTTTCTGTCTCTATCTTTCCATTCTTTTACCCACTTAGATGAACAAACAGGCGAACATGTTCTACATTTTAAATTACAAGTATTACCTATATTAATTTGTACATCTCTTGGTCTACAATTATCAACTGCATTGTTAATTTTAAATCCAAAGTCTTTTATCATTCTATTATATAAAAGTCTTTTACTTTCTTTGCCGTTATCTTCGTCTTCCCAACATGTCTGACACTGCTTAGGCTTTTGTCCTCTTAACATATCAGTACGTAATTTTTGCATATAAGGACTATTAAGAACTTCTGTAATACTGTAATCTGCTAAAGACAAGATATTACCCTTATCATCTTTAATATGTTCACGGGCAATACAACAACTTCTACAAGTTCCATATGGTTCGGAACTTGTATGCATCCATGTCAATGCACAGAAAGTATTTGAATTCATGTGTGCCTTAAGATCCATATTTTTCCTCATACAATTCTTTAGCTTCGTTCCAAAAATCTTTCATATTTGGAAAGGCTTCTAAAAAGTTTAAACCTCTACGTCTATCATATTCTGTAAAATATTCATAGAAACGTACCAGCTGGGTTGTTAACTCATCATCATTCATATTTAGCCCTTGTCGAGCCCATGCCAAATCTCGTTCTAGCTTTAAAACTTCATAGTTTTTAAATCCTGTATACTTTCTACCATACAAATCATTAGGTAAAACATTTTCTTTCATGAACTCAACGTTTTTTTCTATGCTATCTAACATTTCGTGGTCTGCTAACTGTATCGTCATCCAATCAGGGTATCTTAGATACGGAATATCAAACCAAATACGTTGACGTTTCTTTCTAACAAAAGGTGGGTGTTTGTAACCATGATGGTCAGGCGGTTGTATAATTTTGTCTTGTTGATTTTCATATCCAAATTCTTCACGTAAGTCTAAGACCATTTGTAAAAACCCACGTAAGTTTGGTATACTTAATAATTGAAAAGTATTAATAAAAGAAATCTCTGTACCATCAGTTTCACTTAATACTCTGCGACAATTATTGTACATTTTGTCAAAGTCTAAACCATCACGCATGTATTCAGCTTGTTTTCCTACACCATCAACACTAACATATAAACTAAAATGTTTGTATGCAGGAGCAACATACCAATGATTACCACTATCAGGATTAAATCTTTCTGGATCTTCCCATACACGAGGTTCTTCACATGCTTTTATTTTATCAATAAATTTTTCAAACAATGCATCCTGTGGAGGAGACATATTTGATGTAATGCTTAAATCTAAAAAAGGATTTGGATTTTGATTTACATAATCAAATACTTTAAAAGTGTTTTTATCCATTAACGGTTCGCCGCCTGTCATACGAAAAACTTTTAAGTCTCTGTATATCTGTGGAAACCATTTCCAAAATGCTTCGATATAAGGATTGTCTTTACGTGCTACTTCTAAAGGCATAAGACCAGTCTTACGCAAATAATCTATATCATTATGACCTGTGCCGTTGCTAAAACGAAAGCCTCCATGCTTTTTGATATCATCTTCCCATGCAGTAGATAAGTGCGGTGAACAATAACTACACTTTAGATTACATGCTTGATTAAAGTTTACCTCAACATATCTAGGAGTTATGTTATGATCCCATGGATTATTAACTACTTCATCCCATACTTCTTTTACCCACCATTCACTTGAACGATAATGTCTATCACTTAGTCTACCACCCTTTGGGGCATCAGGTGCATCTTCAACGTTCCAGCAATATTGACAACCTTCAGGACGGTCGCCACATTTCATTTGCTTTCTTTCTTCTAGTTTGAATGTGGTATTGTGTAATGCATTAACATCCTTTTTAAGTTCAGCTAAAGGAATAGGATGTGTCGGTGGATGATAACAACTATGTGTTCTGCCTTGTGGTAAGTGTAAACTAACTTGTAGCCACTTGGCCATACACATTGATGGAGATAATGCGTTTAGTTTATCTCTGGTAACTACCGCATCATCATCATAATTAGCCATTGAAAATTACTTATCCCATCCAGTTTGCTTTTCTGTTGCTAGTGGATTGTTTACTCTTGGAGGGTTGACATATACACGTTTAAAGAATCTTGCAACCTCAGGAGTAGGATCGCAAAGTTCCATACCGATTTTATCTTCAAGTATGTCGCCTATTCTTACACTTTCATCAAATAATTTATCATAGTCCCAAACTAATTTAGTCTTATCACACTTCATATCTCCGCCTTCGAACTTAGGAAATATTGTGTTTTCAAAATATTCTTTGAACCAATCATAGCTTGAAATCCATTCAAGTATAAAATCATTGTTTAGATTTACGTCATATGCACCTAGTCTTGCACCATAACATGCCCATAAACCGTTCTCTACATCTGCACCGATGTTGCACCATGTAATCAAACGTTCATAGTTTTTAGGCCATATACGTTTCTTAAATTCTTCAATAGGTACTCTTTTACCTTCGTCAAGTGACATCTTAACACCTTCACGATATCCTGCACGAAAGGCTTGAAAAGGAGACCCTGAATTAAACACACGTGAATAAATGTTATTCATCTGAATATAATTCAAGTCCCAACAAAAGTCTACTTTCTTTGTTTCGTCTTCTGCATTTTCATGGGTCTTCATATCTAAAACTAACTGCACAGGCCAACACTTAATGCCTCCGTTACCATAGACAAGACCGTTAGTCATGTTTTTAGCTGACCAAGAAACAACAGAATTTGCTAAGTCTGTTTCTTCTGGGAATGTTAGTTCAATGTCAAAGAATTTTTCTTCAACAATATTGTCACCATCGATAGTAATAAATCTATCTGTGTCACTTTGTTTTGCACATTCTTTGTGTGCATTGTCAAATCCCTTTACGCCATCTACTCTTTTAGCAAAAGGAAATTTACTGATAATATCTGCCCAATGTTCTTCTTTATTGGGTTCGTCATAGCTTAAATAGAATACATCTAGTTCGCCAATTTCAAGTTTCATTATAATCTCCTGAATGAATATGTTTCCAGAAACTTCTGGGTGTATAAACTTATACTGTATTTATTATAGTCGAATTTAATAGAAACTGAGGACGAAAGCAATTCAGAAAAAGGAATACGTATTGTTTGTATTAAATGTTCAGGCTTTCCTTCGTATGTAATAAAAAATACATGAGAATCTTTTCCTGCGATTGTTACATTTTGTGATGCATCTACGTCGGTACTTTCTTTTAATTCTTTACTAGGTTTAAAAACTAGATACTCACCATCAAATGTAATATCTAATTCTGCTTTTTCTTGTTTGTCAATCATGTATAATTGACTTTCAACAATTCTTTTTTTGATAGTAACTTTTGTTTTAATTATTTCGTAAGTAAAAACATCGTCTGTCTTTTTAATCAAGTGGTCTGATAATCTTGCTTCACCTGTCATAAAGTCTTTGACATCATCTAGTTCAAAGTATGCAAATAATAGATTGTCATCTTTTGGTTCACGTGAAGATATTTCAATTATCTTACCAGTACTATCGAAAGTTACTACTCTTAACTTTTTATTTTCTTCATATTTTGTACTTAAAATTTTCATATGTTTAAAAACCTTTCGTACTGTTCTATTTTTGTATCAGTCATCCAAGACTTTTCAACGTAATGAAAAGGCAAAGATTGTTCAAAGTTAGCTACTCTAACTCTTAAATCATTTGATAAATGACTTGTTATATTTTGTGTCCAGTTACTAGATATCTTGTGACTAGGAATATTCTGTATAAAACTTTTCATGTGTATAAATGTAGGGACATCTTTGATATCATAATCACAAACATCATCTTCAATATCTAATAATCTTACTGCTAACGCATAAGCCAAATCTGCACTCATCCAGTTTTGTCCTACACCTTTCATAAACTTATCATAATATACATTCCAATGTGTCATGATAATTTCTACCATACGAAAGAACTCAAAAGTCATTTGCGACTCTTTAAAATATGTAAAGTTACTATATACGTTTGGTAAATTTAATTCTGTAAACTTCTTTCTGTAGTAATCACTATCTACATCTTCATTTCTAAATGTTTTTACATTTGTACATACCCATACATCTTTCTTAGAAAGATAATCCCACCAATGGTCTACTGAATGAGTAAACACCATGTCTGTATCTAGTATAATAGATTCTTTGAAAGGTGTCATGTGTACATACTTCCACTTGTTATGAATCTTCCATTGATTTGAACCAGCATCATCGTTCCATGGGATATCAACAACATGGTCAAACACTTCTTTGTACTTGTCAGGCATAGAAGACTTTGTAGCTTCGTCTACACAAATACAGAATTGATTTTCTTTTTGTGTTGCTTTCAAACTTAAAGCCATTGCATATGCTAGTTTTAAATAGTCATGCTCTCTATTGTTTTGTGCGATAGCTATATAACCTCTACTCATATGGTACTCCCATTATCTAAGAAATCATCAATAACTCTTTCAATAGATTTTTTATTCATTATATGAATATCTGTGTTATTAAACTTTGCAAGTATATGTTGATTTGTGTTTTCAGGTTTAGCACAAAACATAAGAATATCTTTATTGTTGTTTACTCTAAACACTTCATCTAAGTCAAAACTATTATTAAGATAGTCAATAGGCAATGAAGGTGCATTAGATGTTACTGTTCCATTAATGATATGTATTGCCATAGAAAATGAAAAGTCATTTCTATATAAAGTGCCTGCACAATTATATAAGAAATAATAGTATTTGTAATTGTCTTTGATATGTTCAATTAGCGAAAACAAGTTCTTTGTATAATCAGATTTTCTAAAATAGAAAACTGTTGCCCAATACATTGGAATCGAAAAATCGTCAATATAGGAAACGTTACCGCCATGTCTCCCGGCAACATCCCTATACTGACAATTAATCATGAAGTCGTTTTCACTACCCCATACTTGGTCAAGTGTGTTACTCATTATAAAGTAATCACAATCGATAACCAAACTTTCATCGTAAGGAGATAAAGAATATACATCTCCTCTTGTCTTGTTTATAAATGGTGCGTACTCTGAATTACCAGTGCCGCCATCTTTAAACAAACGAATATTTCCTTCTTGTTCTACTGCATCTTGAACAATGGTTCTATCGAAATATTTTTCGATAAGTTCTTTATTATTTTTTAATGAAAAGCTATCTGTTATTAAACAGATTTCGTCAAATCCTGATAAATTTTTTCTAGCAAACCCTGAACTTGCACAAGCTATTTTTATGTAATCAATAAGACCATTATTTGATGCAAAGATTATAATACCTTTGCTCATATTAAATTTCTAGTACCTTCTCAATCTTTCTTGAACTTCTTAGTTTCTGATAGTCATTATAGTATTCATTAACAGATTCAAAGTATAGACTTGATATATCTTCAAGAAATTTCTTTGTATCTTCAATTCTAATTGGTATATCATTCTTATCTAGGATTACAGTTGTATCTTTTTCAGAGTCTACAACAAATTTCATAAATCCTATTAGTTCTTGTGATACTTTAAATGTACCACCATAAGCACTAAAGTTAAGAAGATTTTGAGTTTTTACTTTTAGATTGTTCTTATTTAAATTAAAAGTCTGCATTGTATTAGAAAAATTCAATGCATTCTCTAGCCTCTCTAATTGTTCAGGAGAGGGTGTAGTATTATTAGACATGGTTATACTCCTTGTATTCTCTTAATAATACAGGAAAAATCAACGATTGTCAATACTAAAGTTGTGAAATATGAGAGAATGTAGGAGATGAGATTACAACACCATTGCCAGATGCATCATTATCATCTGCACGACTTAAATCAATTTGTGCGGATAATGTGCCTGCTACGTAGTCTTGACCAGTCCACGGTCCACTGGGAAAGAAATTACCAGTGTCAGCAATGTGTGTATCTTTAAAATCTAAACGTAAATCAATGGCATTAGATCCGTTTAGTCTAGCATTTACTTCATATTTGTTATTCGCATAGTAGCCCGAACCTCCGACGCCACCTGCTTTCTCGTATAGTTTTTGATACGTTGAAGTTAGACTAGTAAAACCGCCTGCAGGAGTACCGACACCGCCGGTAGCTTCCGTAACATTATGACTGATTTTTACCATACCTACTGCTTGAAATAAAGCCTGCCAGTCTAAACTTTGGGAGTCAGTGCCAGATGCAACAAATGATGCATTGACTCTTAAGTCCCCACCTGTATTGAAATAGTGTCTTCTAGCATCTGAATCTGTAAAGATAACAGATACTTCATATGTGACGGTTGAGTCCCAAGTATCTCCGACCTGTCCTGTAGGTACGTAAGTTCTTGTGGAAGAAATGACATTTTGATTAACCGTCATAAACGCAATGTCAAAATTTAATTTATTAGAACGAACATTTGTAATGTCTGATTCTAAATCTGGAATAATTTTAATTAACTGTCCGATTGCTGGGAAATCAGGGCTATTAGTATCTTCTGGTGATACAATAGTTGTTCCCTGATGCCTTCCCGCAAACTTTAGTGCAGTTAGGAGTAACTGCATATGTGATGCATTGACTTTTGTGCCTGAGGCAACTGTTGGAATTACTAATTGGTTCTGGCCATAGCCAGAGTCTCCAGCACCGATCCCCACAATTTCATTGATATCATTTGCAAATCCATTGTAGTCGGTTGCACGGACTTTTCCTCCTAATAAGTAACTCTGTGGTGCCATTTAACTTTTACCTCGTCCATTGTATGGATATCTTAATCTTATAGATTATCCGTTACCGTGAAAGAAGGGTTTGTTATGTTCACAGAGCCTGATGCATTACTTAATTTAAGTGATGTTACATTGACTGTTGAAGTACCAACCGCTTGGTCGTCTCCAGACCATGACCATGGGCCACCATAACCTGAACCTGAATCACTTCTTGCCGTGTGAGCATCGTGTAATCCAATTTTCACGTTAATTGTGCTTCCTGATTTTTGTACGTCAATACAAATATAGTTTGCACTGTAATCTGAATCGTCTGCGTATTCTTCTTTATATTTTACAAAAGAAGATGTTAGGTCTGAGTACTTAACTCTAGTTCTATCACCAACGTTACTTGAATCTTCTGGTCTTAAAGATATTCTAAATATACCTAATTCTGCCGTTAATTGCTCCCAAGAAGTTCCTTGTTGATTGTTTGTTGTATCACTGTGTGATGCTGAAACTCTAATTTCACCGCCTGCTGAAAACCATGCGTCCATTGTTGCCGTGTCCGCGAAAGCTACTGCAACTGTTTGTTCACGTGAACTGTTCCAGTTTGAAACACTTTCTGTAGTTTCTGTAGCAGTTGTCATATCCCATGTTGATGAATAATCCCATGGGTCAGAAATTCTGTCGTTTACTGAGGTTGTGAATGATGCCGCGTGGTCAAAGTATTGTGGTTCATCAACCACATCGCCTGCATTAACCGCCGTAAACGGATTTGTTATATTATAATAATTTGCTAATTTAGCCGCCGCTGAGAATATTGAATCCATATAAGAATCGTCAATCGTGTCGCCTACTGCTGGGTTACTAGCTACCGTATGTGACTGATTATAGCCGCCTCCGACACCCGTTCCGTTCAGAGCGGAATTCAAAGTATCTCTTAGCGTACTTAAGTCAGTTGTTTGTACCAATGCCATTGTCTTACTCCTAAATTTGACTAGTCAAGTTTAAAATTTTATACTTAACAAAAAAGATTTTCCGGAAACCCCTTTAGCTAAGTTGAACAGTTATTGTGTAATCAACTACAATAGTTCTGTTCGCTGATAGTAACACAGGATGAAAAGTTACATGTGTGACCATCAAAGTTTTTGTTTCATCCATGCCTGATGGAGTGGATACCCCAGCCATTAAGCCAATTTCATCGAATGTGAATGCCGTTACACTAGTGGTGTCAGTTGAACTATCAGTTTCCGGTGTAGTAATCGATGGATCCTGAAGTTGTTGCATCGCCTCATATTCTGAGTGTGACATTTCTACTTTGAAATTTACCTTTGACGTATTATCTGGAACTAAATTCCCTCCTCCCATATCTTCTCCTGGAGCAAATACTGTTGATGCTACCTCTTGTTGATATGTTTTGGAGTACAATGTCGAGTTACTGGATGTAATTGGTAACCCGTCATATGTAGTGAAAACTCTCGGAGAACGATAAGAAAGTGTAGTAGTTGAACTACTTCCGCCATTACCGAACGCCATCCAATTGATAAATGGAGATGACCCTGAACTATTAACACTAGTTGGCTTACCACCTAATGCTGATGCCAAGATATACGCCATATTCCCTGGATGGATCGCATTTCTTTTATCTACAAGTACGGTACCAGTCTCCTTATCTGAAATTTTGAGTGTTCCGATAGCTTGTACATTTATTTTGTCTTTAAACATGTTTTTCTCTCTTTAGTAATCTTAACTATTTATCATATTTCTATCTATGACGGCTAAACCATCTCATGTAGCACTATTTCTAACGGAGTACCGAGTGAGTATGCTTTATTTGTTGTTCCTAAGCCTGTTGAGTAGCCTGTATATAGACCTCTGTCAGCAATAGATAAGTTTACTGTATTCTTCTTGTCGTAGGCCATAAACTCTATATCACCTGTTGTTTCGTTTCTTAGGGCTATTAATTTCTTGTCAGACTCGCCAACTTCATCAAAAATTGATGATGTATCTACTATCAATGTGTCACCATCAAATGATGATACTGTAGATTCGCCCTTAACATCAACTTTGTAACCTCTACCGAACATGTCATATATGTATATAAAAGTTTTTTCATGTACAGTCTTGTTAGCATCTGTGAATTGGTCAACAAAAACGATTGATGAATCTCTAAAGCCTGCTTTAATTAGGCCTGTGTCAAACTCATCTGCTCCTGTGCCGTCTGATTGTGTATATCTTGTTCTTAGTAATCTTCCTGCTTCATATGTTCCATCTTCTGGATACTCTGTTGGATCATCTAATTCAGGATTACCACCGTCTAATATATTATCAGAATATCTCTTATTGTTACCAAAGTCAAGTGTTATATTCATATTCTCATCGATATCTACATCTGCATTTACTTCTTCTTCTTTGCCGTAGTATCTCCAAACTTCTCTAATCTTAGTATGATAAGGTTTTGCCTCGTTGATGTATTCAATAACATCGTCATAACTATCACGTTGATAGATTGCATACTTTCTTAGATTTCTATTGAACATATTCAAATCGATATAACTTGTTTTGAATATAAAGTCTGGATATGATTTTTCTGTAAACAGATAGTTTATCATATCAAAGAAAATTCTATTTAATAATCTGTCATTTGCTTCGCTTTTATTTTGATTTAGCAATAATCCAAATAGTTCTTGTATCTGAACTCCCATTGCATTTTCATAATATTTTTTTGTTGCTTCCCCATTTTCTGGGAATACAATATCATTGAATGAAACTTTCAATGCACGATTTTTGTGATTGACAAGTCTCAGTGAACCTTCGTGTTCAAAATAGTATTCATTGCCTGTTGGTAATTCTAATTTAAATGATGTAACACCATCAGTGTTATAAAGTTTTAACATATCAAAGTTACGTGTCTTAGACAAGTATTGAAATCTTTCTATCTTTTTATATTCATCTGTTAGATACCAATCTCCTAAACTTAATGCAAGATTGTCTGCTTGTATATAATCTTGATAGTTAGGATATGTTGTAACTAAATGTCTGCTAGAAAAATAAGAATTAATAGATGATGCAAAGTTTTCTCTAGCTGATTGTAAATCTGTAAACCAATTATCTTCACACGGTTCCATTCTATATACACGAATGATATCACCTACAATAACTTGATACTCTTTGCTTATCCAAACTTGTGCGTTGTTAGGATTACCATCAGTAAAGAAAGTAAGATATTGTGCATCAACAATATTATTATTAATTGTAACAACTGTGTCATCTATTGATGCATCTGAGGCTCCGCCACTTGCATCAATGAAAGATACGTTAACTCTCGTATTATCTGGATCACCTAACATAGCTTGATTAATAGATTGTTGATTGTAATGTTTGTATTTGATATTAGATAATGACTCGATAAGTTTTACTATTAAAAACTGATGAGGTTTTCTTTCTGTATATTCTTGTATCAATTCCCAATCTGCATGGCTCTTATCTATATCATCTGATGTATTGTATTCAAGACAAACACTAACTACAGGATTTTCAAATATATAAGAATTGTTGCTTATAAGAATTTTGTCTGCACTGATAGGAATAAATTTATTTCTTATGTTGCCACTCTCTAGTAACATTTTTATTTCTTCAATACTAGTTGTCTTGCCGTGTGTAGGGTCTGCACCTTCTTCACTCCAATAAAAGTATTCTGTAATAGATTTATTTTTATCAGTATCAAATCTAACTTTACTATTAAATGTTGTAATATTTTCTGGTAGCTTTTCACTCTTAGTCCATTTCTTAACATTGATTTCTGAACCAGGAACTAGTTTGCCCCAATATCTTGATGCAAAACTTTCTATTAATGTTCCATTTTCATCACCATAATCATTGTATCTATAGTATCTTGCAAGTGATGTATCCCACCAAGTCTCACCTAAGTATTGGTCTAACCAAAGGTCTTTTGATGTTGCTTTGTCGTAACTTGCAGGATCTTCCCAAGATACGTAATCTAAATTCTTCATAATCTCACCAGGGAACTTTAAGTTCAGTGGATCAAATAGTTGATACAAGTTATAGCTTTCGCCATCTTGTAGTATAACTCGTTTCATGAAATCAGGTTCTATAACATCTGCTTGTCTGCCTTTAATACTTAATGTACCTGTTGCATCACGATTTAAAACAGCCCAACCATTGTTTGAATAATCATCTGCCCATACTAGTGCTTGTGCATTAAGACCCAAGTCATTATAGAAACTATCGAATGTATCAAATAAGAAGAACGGTGTATATCTAACTGACTTCCAACGCATTGCTTTAAAGTTTGGATTACTTGTTACTGCACTGTAGACTTCAAATATTCCTATTCTATCTAATATATCTTGTGATGTACCATTAAAACTTAACGATACGTTATTGTTTGAGAAGACCATTCTGCCATCACTTGTAATACTTACAAGAACGTTGCTAGTAGCCGCATTGATTTGGTCTTTAAATTCTGTAGCAGAACTTACTGTACCACCGCCACTAGAATTGTAAGTACCAACTGCAATACCAATATCATTCCATGGGTTGCCTGAAACGTTTTCTAAAACAATACTTGATTGGTCTGATGTTATAACTATTTGTCTGTTAACAATAGTAGCATTTGTATTTGGAAGATTTAATAATGCTTCGTTAATATTATCCTTAATTGTAGTAACTGAATCAACTTCAACTGGATTAGTTGCAAATCCTAATCTACTCATTGCTCCTGTAGTTACTTCTTCAATATCTAATTGATTTGTACTTGACGTAATTTTAATATTACTACCTACTCTAGTTGCTGATATACCAGAAATATTATTTGCATTAATCTGATTAACAATAGATATTGCAGTTGGGTCATCAGTAGCATCATAAGTTCCTAGGAATCCCATAGGTGAACGCAATGTACCACTAATTTGTAAATCATCATTTGCAGTTTCTATTTCTAATTGATTGTTAGCATTTATAAATGCAGTCAAATATGATATTGCATTTATATCTATCGCTAATAAATTTAGTTTACTTTCAGAAAGTGATGATCCACTTGCTAATAAACCTAGGTCTACTAGTATTGAACCAGATAATGTTACTTGACTATCTGATGAGTCAATTACTAAAAAGTTTGATGCATCTTGTGATGCAGTAATTGATGCACTAGAAGAATTAATAGTATTAATAATTTCTGTTGTTGTCATTGGTGATGCACCAACATTAAATGTAATTAGTGTACCATTTACTGATAAAGATTTTGTGGCACTCAATGTAGGATCTGCAATGTTACCTACAAATTGTATATTTTGTGCAGTTACAGTTTCTTGTACTTCTCCTGTACTATCAAATACTAAAGTACCACCTGTTGTAAGATTATCACTTGTAGTTATTTGTGATATTGCTTCAATACTTTGTGTTGATGCAAATGCTACTGTAATTTCATCACCGTTGATTGTAAATTTATCACCATCGTTTGCAGTAACTCCGTTACTTCCTCTAGCAGAAGTACCATCAAATGTTATTAGTGTATTTGAGTTAACTGGAGAACCGTTAGTATCATAAACAACGATTCTTGCTTGTTCACCCTCATCAACTACAGGGTCTACTGTAGCAGTTGATCCACCTAATACTATTCCTGTAGATCCTCCACCTGTACCTGGTGTATATGTAAACTGTTCACCATCAATAACTAACGCATCGCCTGATGCAAATGCAGGGAAACTTACTGTACCGATTGCTTCAATTCTAGATTCACTTCCTGTTGGAACAAATAAACTATCTGTAGTAGAACTATCTATTTCAACAATAAGTGGTTCGTAGTTAAGTTCAAATACTAGATATTCAAAAATAGTTGTACCGTCAACTTCTCTAGTACCGTTATCAACTAGATAATAGTAATCTGCAATCTCTGGTTCTATGTCTGTATTTTTAATTTTTAAGTATACACTATCTATAGTGTCTATTGAATTAGTTAACCCTACATATAGTTGATTATCAGCCGTTTCTCCGATATATCCTATCTCTGCGATTTCACTTAATCTTCTAACGTCCCATTCTCTCACAGGATCAAATTGAACCCATGCAGTTTCGCCTTCAGTTAGTATTCCGCTTAAATTTTGTAAAGAATTTTCTGTGTTAACTGTATATGTGACATCTCTGCCATCAACATAACCTGTTGTTTTGATAGGGAATGCTTTTGGAGTTTTTCTGTAAACAAGAGAGTTAACAATGCCATCGAACTGTACAACATGAGGATCACTTATCATGTCAACTGTGTTTACAGATTGTATTGCTTTAAATCCTGTGTTGAGTTTACCATACTCTGCACGTTTAAATGCCCATATGTTATGATGTTTAATATCTTTAAAGTTTCCGTTGTTGTTAACAATTCTGTTAACTGCGGAGTTAGTACCTTTATGAGATAAGAACCCTTTGTAGAATTCTAATTGTGATTCTCTTTCGATACCGTGATTTCTTAAGTAATCTCTTTTACTATAACCTATTTGACTTTCTTTTAATCTGTTTGTGATTTCTAAGTTTTGGTCTACTAATGTATCTCTGTAAAATTTACTGTCACTTGTTAAAGTTTCAAAGTTAGGAAGTAATTCATCACCGAACGGTAAGAAACCGTCTATAGTTAATGTTCCATCCCAATTTGCACTTCTGTTACAATCAATTTGCATTCTTAAATTTCTATTGTGTAAGAAAGGATCGTAAATCACATCTCCAAAACTATCAACTTGGTCAACAACAAAAGCATGTTCTACATCTTGAACATCTATTTTTATTCCAAATATAGGTACACTACTTCTGAAATTTATTGTTTTACCATCTGTAGTAAAGTTAATTTCTTTGCTTGATATAAGTCTACCTGATGCATCTACAACACGATAAAAGTTTTTATGTGTTTCTTTACGAACTGATGCAACTCCATATGGTGCAGTAAAGCTACCTGTTAATAACATTGGAGATAAAGTTATAAACTCACTTGGTCCGTGGTCTTCTGATTCCCACTCTAAAAATTTATATAGCAGTTGTTCGAAATCTATTGTTTGACCTACTTCATCTACGTCTGTAAATCCCCAACCAATAAACTCTAGATACTTTTGATAACCTAACATTAAATGTGTAACGTCATCTAAACTTTCTAAAATTTGACCATAGTTATAAGATTTAATTTGGTCATTTGAAAATTTGTTATAGCCATGTGTAGTAACAATATTTGTTCTAGGCCATTCTACTAACTGTTTCCAATCTTCTATATTCTCATCAAGTAGTGTTGATGAAGTGTGTTCTCTTAAACAAATATAAGGCTGACCTTGATATTTCATATATGCATTTTGACGATAGAAAGAACCCTGTTGCCATTCATTAAGATTTTCTCTATCACCTTTTGTGCTAAATGCTTTCTCGCCACTAGACTTATCCCATTCCATTGCAAAGAACGTAGGATTAAAATCATCATAACCTTGAATTCTGTAACCATACTTTCTTGTTTTAGGTTGAGATATCATTACCCATGAACTATAATCAAAAGTAATGTTGCCACTAGCCTCGGCTGTACTTTGTCCAGTTGCCTTTCTTCTATAGAATTTCTCATCACTTGTGTTTAGAACAATATCGCCTGCGACATAGTTAGGTGTTTCACCTAAAGAATATGTAGGATAAGAACTATCTAACGAAACTTTTTCAACTAGTATCGCACTAAAAAATTCACTTCTATTTGGCTCACCAGAATGAATAACTAAATCAAAGTTGTCTTTTGGTATATCTGTAAATCTGCTATTGTTAAGAGAAGTATTTTCTGCTAATAATCTAAAGTTATTAACAAAGCCACCTAGTTTAGAACCTAGTTTAAATTCATATAAATTCTTTTCTGCAAGTATATCTTGAGTATTAAAGCCTTCTCTTGAATTATAAATTGTAATACCTTGTGCTACTTGTTCGTTATATTCAAAGAAAACTTTAAATGGTTTTGTTAACATCATTAATATAAATTCGATAAATGGATATTCACTTGAACGTCTCCATGCCATTTCAGCAGGAGAGCCATCTCCAAATTCAAAATCTTCTTTCATTAATGCTATTTCGGCAGTTGTAATACTGTTATTAAAGAACAACACATTAGGTTCTTTTAAATCACCGTTAGCATCTACTGGAACTGGTATGCCTGTTATATTATAATAAGCAAATAAGTTATTCCAAAATGTAATAGTATTAAAATGAAAACCGTGTTTGTTTTTAAAATCATTTGGCTCTTGTGAAAAGCCTACTGTCTTCCAAGGTTCTTCAAGAGGTCTATCAGTATTGTATGCATACTCATATATGCCTCTCCAATGTCCTGGAGAATCTGCATTTATTGTTCTATAGTTCCACGTTGTCCAATCATTAGGATCATATGCAGTATTTTGTAAGTTGTCGATGTTATTTCTAATCATCCATTTCTTAAAGAAAGGATACATCGTGTAATTCTTTTCGTACAGTTCCCACTCTGTATTAGCTTGTTGATACGGACCATAGTTATATCTGTCAACGTTTGTATCAGTTATTGCATTAGGTAAACTATTCCAAATAAGAGTTTCAAACATAATTAAAATGTCATCTGTTCTATCTCCAAACATAGGAGTTATAGAACCATCATGGCCTTGAATGAAATCAGTTGTTGCTGAAGGTGGGTTAGTCGTATACATTCTGTCTACAACTATTCCTGGTATAAACGCAGGGTTTATATTTAAGAAAGTAGAACTAGGTGGAATATATGCTTCTTTAACACTATCATATTTTCTAAGTATAACGACATCATTTACATCTGGTAATACTGTCCATTTAATACTATTACCTCCAGTACCAATAGTGTAATCTATATCAAGTTTTAACACTTTGCCATTTTGTATAACAGTTAATTCATTGTCATTAACTACAGAACTTATGTTACTAGGAAAGAAAGGTTCGGCCTCGCCAGCATTTATTGTTAACTGTTCTTCTTGATAGTGCGAAAATATTTCACCGTAATTTATTTTAAATAGATTATCAAATATACTAATGCTTTGTCTTTTTGATAATCCAATAGTGTCGATTGCTTCTTCTAATATTTGTAAATCTGTTTTTGATTGTGAACCTGAAGTTTGTAAAATTTCTATTACTGTAGTAACAAATTTATTTTTATAACCTTGATATGCAGTAGATAAAAACTCAAATGCATCTATAGGATCGTAATCATTTCTTGATAAAGAGAAATATCCATCTGATACATCAATACTGTTAGTTACTAAAACACTTCCTTGATTGTTGTGTCTAAACTTATCAGTGTTGTCACCTCTTTGTCTGTAATTGTTAACACCATTAGGTTCACCAGATAGCCCAGGTGTTGTTTCTATAATTCTTACAAAATGTTCATACCAAGTTGAGTAAGGTATTTGTACTTGATTGTAAGTTTTATTTTCTGGGTTATACTCTAATGAGTGATGTATTCTTTGAAAGCCTTTATCTCCGTCACTTACGACAGGTCCGTTTGTGCAGTAGTCAACGTATACGAACCCTTCTGGGTTACTGCTAACATTAAACGTAATAACACTACCGTTGACAGAGTAATTGTTTATTTGTTTTATCCCGTCAATATAAACATCAATGGCATTTTCATTCTTAGGTGTCTGTGATAGTGTTAATACATTCGTTGCATCTCTACCGAACTCTTGTCTAAAGTTTCGGTAATCGAATTCTGTTTTAATATAAATTTCTCTAAACTCAATACTTACGTTTGGAACGACAAGTTTCATTTTTGCATTATCAGGTATATCTGTTTCAAAACAATATTCACTTACATAGTCTCCTGATTTCACTAAAGGAGTAAAACCAAGTTCTATATCTGATTCGTATAATGTTGAATCACCTAATGTATAGCAAAATATTTTTGCATCTTTTAAGTAAGCCTCGTCTGGATTTTCATTAATATAAATTTTAAATAAAGGATATGTCCAATCAGCATTTGCGGCTAAAGCCTGACTAGCATCTGATAGTTCAAGTCTTTTATCAAATTCTATAATAGGTCTTTTTGCTTGTGCAATAAGTTTGAAGTTGTCATCTGTAATTTTATCTCTAATGTCATCGTAGTGATACCAAGAGTTTTTAGTACTCCACCAATCTGTGCCACCTCTGCCAACAGTAATATAATGTTTGTTAGCATTTTGAACTAAAGAGTTATCAGTAACAAACCCAGGACTTACCCAATAATACATAGACCAGTTTACAAACTTATCTAAGTCAATAGGTAAGTTTATAGTTTTCTTGTCTGTTTCGAATAATCTTCTGTGGTCATTTGTTAATGCACCTTTATTAAAAAGTGAATTAAGTAAATCTTCATAAAAAACTTTTTGGTCGTCACTTGAATATGTTGGTTCTAGACCGTAATTTTCACGTGTAAATGCGTGAGGTGGGAAGTTTAGATATATATCTTTTTCTGAATTTATTCCTTTTTCTTTTCTACCGACATATGCTCTTACTTTCTCCATGTCTCCTTTAGAGAAGACACGTTCAAGTGTAGTTTCAAAGATAGTTTCTAATTCACTACTTTTTAAATGTCCTGGTAAAAAATCATAAATCTTAGACATAGTTTGTTACTTCCTCGCCTTGTAATTCTGTTTGTGATATTGCCGAAATAATTTTCACATCTGATGATGTTGTAACACTTAAGAAAATTTCATTTGGTTCACTAGTAATACTTAGCAAGTCTGTAAAACCACTCGTTGAGAATTTAGGTGTTATAACAACACTAGCAATATACTCACCAAGTTGTTGATGTAAGTATGATGCTAACTCTGAGAAATAAAATGTATCACCAAAGTCCCAATTATTTAAATCAAAATATTCATTAACTTTTGCCGATACTGCGGTTTTGATTTCGCTTTCTGTATAAGATGTACCTGCTTTTTTGACAACTTTGAAACATGCTTGATTTTCAGGTTTTGCAAATGCACCAAATAGATATTTAAACTTAACTGGAATATAACTAATATGGTCTGCGATTGCCGCCTTTGGTTCTATAGAACCCATTAATGATTTTAATTCAAAATTGTTTGGAGCAGTAGGAGTAGGGTTAACAAACTTACTAGCAATCCATTTGTTAACTTGTCTTACGTAATCACTTGTAAGAACATAAACATCAACAATGTTACTTGTGCTAGGATCTATTCTCTTATCTAAGTCTGTATAATGATCCCATCTAAAACTCATGAACTCATCTTCAACAAAACTTCTTCCTTCTACTACTTTGTATTTTGTAGGACCAAAGTATATACATGTAGGATCACTAGGATCCGGTTGACTGAATTCAGCGGCCGTCAATGCACGCCATATACCATCAGTATATAGATACCATTTTTGACCATTAGCATCGCTATCAGTATTAAACCACAATGTATACTGAGGTTTAGTATCAGACGGCATGTAGTTTGCACCGCCTATGTTTGCACCTGCAGTTGCACGTGTTGAAATACGTTCATAGTATGTGACACTATCTTGATATTCTTCTATAACGATTTTAGATGTATTGCCAGTTGGTCTGAATATATCTAAAATACCGTAAGGATTATCATTGACATCGAATGGTAATAGTTTAACTTTCGATGGATCTATGTATCCAAATCTTGTCATAAAGTCATCGTGTACGTATGCACTTTTAGTTTCATAAGATGTTGTTACACTTGTTACTGAACTAATCAAGTTTACGTTTGCTACGACTTTAACTGTGAATGTACCTAACGATGTTGTAGAACTTCCGTCACCTGATAGTACATCAATCTGACTTCCTTCACCTGGATCTATTGTCCAGAAATATATAACATAGTTAGTAATACCACCTGTACCTGCGGTACTTGTAAGTTCTGCATGGTCTTTATCTAAGATAACTCCATTTGAATCTCTTAATATCAAAGTTGATTGTGTAACTGTTTCATTTGAACTAAATGATATTTCTGAAAAAGCTACTTGTTTAAATCTAACATCGTTTTGTACGTTATCTGCACTTTCGATAACACCCCAACTTTGAATTGGATATGTAAATTTCCATTGATTTAAATTTGAATCAAATAGTGATATAAAATCTGTTTGTACACCTGTCATTCCTGGTGTTGCAGTTGTGTATGTTTCGCCTGTTGGTAAATCACTTCCATCAACCCACATAAAGTTTCCTGTTGTAGGAGCAGAACTAAAGTATGATGCTGATGCTTTACCTTTGAACCCATATGTATTAGATAAGTTTTCAAATGATACTGTACTGTAAGATGCTTCCGCTGATGCAACATTTGCCGCACCTGTTTCTGTTACAACTGGCATCTGGTCTGGAGAAATATTTATTTCTGTAGAATCTGCCACTGTATTATTGAGTGACACCTCAGTTGTTGTTGCAACGAATTGTGAAATATCTGGTACTGCGAATTCTAATTCATATTCAGGTGTAGCACCTATAATATTGTCTGGAGAAGCTGGAGCAGTTATTGTACTAGCCGCTAATTCATAAGTTATACCATCAGGTGAAACTAAGAAATGTTTATATGTAGGACTACCTATTTGTGCAGGATTGTTCTCTACAAATTCAAGTGTATCTTCTGCACCTGTATATTTAAATTTTGCTTTGAATGTTGCACCACCTGTTCCGTCATCTGCATATGTATTAACTGGAGCATAACCGATTGTTATGTCATCTGAACCAATTGTGCTTGATGAAGACGGTGTTGCATCACTTGGGTTATAATAGTTAATTAATAGTTGGTCTCTTTCTGCTAAGTTAGTTTCATTATCAACAATCAATTCTGCATTGCCATAATAAAATTTAACTTGGTCAAGACTTTCAAATACTATTCTTTTACCTTTTACGTGTGCAGTATATTGTGCTTCGCTTGTTCTTAAACCTGGATCATATTTTAAAAATACTTGTATCTTTCCTGTGATATCAGTTGTACCATCCCATATTTTCCATTCCCATTTCGTAGTTGTACCAGAAACTAAGTCATAGAAAAGTGTAAATGATTCAACATTTGCATCATCTATTTTAGCAGTTTTAATTGCAAGTATTTCTGCATCTGTGAATTTCTTTCTCATGTCCCTGGTAATTAATTCAATCGTTCCTGTTTCAGTGATAACTTTATCTAAGATAAGTTCACTAGGATCACCTGATCCAACTCTAATTACTCTAGCATGATATATTGTGTCTGATTGACCTTTTATTCTTATATAGTCGCCAGTCTCTACATCTAAAGGATTTGTAGTTTCTATTTGTAAGTTATTTAAAGGGCTTTTTGTATAAGCACCATCGGCTGGAGCAACTGCAATATTAACACTTGCATCATCTTTATATTGATAAAAATATTGAGTTAGTAATGCAGGGTGTGATATTGCTTTTACAACTTCATTTCTAACAAAGTCTGATGCATTGCCATGGTCTCTGTTAAAACTTAATGCTATTTGAATTGAGTCAGTCCAGTTAGGAAACACAGGAGGAATATTGCCAACACCAGTATAATCTGGTTGACTTCCACCTTCGTCTTCTATGTATATTGAACCATCTGTTCCTGTGATACTTAAATCAGAATGATGTCCTGTAACATCATCCATTTCAAAGTAACGTGAATTACCAGCAAAAGATGTATTGACTGATTTTATTTTTTGAATTACATTGTTTCCTAAAGTTAAAGGATATATGTTATAATCTTGTGCGTTCACCATTCTATCTTGAGAATAGTAAGCCTTTTGTGCAATACGTCTAACACTTGTAAATGTTTCTGCCGTAAAGTTTTCAGCAAAGTCACGTGTACTTGCTAAAGTTAAAACTAATCTGTATGCTCTTTCGTCTGCACCAATATAAGGAATTGAAATATTTGCATTTTCAATATCGCCTGAGTTTACTGTATAATTTTCGTTATCACATGTTCTATACCAAACACGATAATCACCAAATGCCGCATTGCCGAATATACCATCAGGATATCTAATTTCAATAGAGTTATCTGTATTAGTGTGAACACTAGCCATGTCACCACTACCTGTTCGTAGTGAATTGTAAATCGCAGTCTCACGTGTATCGTTATCAACTTTTGTTACTGATGAAAGATACGTGCCTGCTTGTGTATCAAATTTTTGAATCCAAACATCTGAGTTAGAAATATTTACATCGTCAATTAATTCTGTTCTATTTGAAATTTTTGTTAGATATGAAAATAACTGACTTTTTAATTGACCTGATTTTGCAGTAACAAAGAAACCTGTTCTGTCTGATGCAGGACCTAAGTTATCATTTCTGTTTAAGATTGTAAAGTTCTTAGCTTGAATAGGTTCGCCTTCAATAATTTTTTTATTTTCAATAACTGTACGAACTGCCTCAAGTCTTCTGTTAGCACCTGCTAGATTTGTAGAGAATGCATATGCTAAAGATTTTGAAGTTTGATTTTCGTTTACTTCATAAAGATAGTTTTCAATATTACCTACAGTTAATGATGCACTTGGATCTTGAATTTTTGTATTCTTGTTAAAAGATGCGTTTAGAATTGTAACAAACTTTTCGTACCAATCAACATCGTTAGTGTCGTTCCAGTTAACAACTGTACCGGCGAGAGAATTACCTTCGTTGTCTGCGACATCTTCTGTAGTTGAGATACTTGTGATTTTCATCATACCACGTGCATTGATAGGTCTTGTTTTGATATAACCTAATGTTTGTGCCATACGTAAAATACTGATACGGCGTTCCGCAGTATCCATAAAGTTTTCACGTGTGTTCATGTCATTTCTAAATGCTAGAGAATGACCTAGGTATGCAACAAGGTCTAAGATTGCTATGAATTCAGAACTTGCGATAAAATCATTAAATTTTTCTGGATATGTTTTTTGTACATAAGCAAGTAGACTTTCACGTATAGTGTCAAAGTCATATGCTTTTAAGCTAACGTTTGTGAAAGCAGTATAAACTGAACTCCACGTTTCACTAGCAAATAAATTGTCTATTCTTTCTTGGTAACTCATTTTATTCTCTCTGTAGGTCTATAGTTAAAGTCACTGGTTCTTTTTCTGGTAGTAAATCTACCAATATAGACGCCGTTACTGTGTGGTCTGTCTCTGACAAGTTAATTTGTTTCAATATAACTCTAGGATCATCATTGACTATTTCTGTCAAATCATCTTCTATAATTTGTTTTATATCAGAGGTCAACGGCTCAAAGACTAATTCATGTATAATCGAACCATACGTAGGCATCATGACTCTTTCACCTTTACGTGTCATTATGTTGTTCATTAAATCTTCAACAACTAACTCTTTTCCTGTTAGAGTGTGATTAATTGCCAACTTATTTTTAGTACTAAAACCTACAAATCTTGCCATTTTAAATTCTCTCTGTATATTAAGAGTATTTATCATCTTATAAAGTTCGAAGTTTTAGGTTGACTTATATTCTGAAATAATCTATAATTGTAGTAATTTAAGGAGTGTAAACAAAGTTATGCCTAATTTAGTACCTATGGTCATTGACCAAACTGCAAATGGAGAACGTAGTTTCGATATCTTCTCTCGTTTGCTCAAAGAACGAGTCATATTTCTTACAGGTGAAGTAAATGACTATCAATCTGATTTAATTTGTGCCCAACTTCTGTTCTTGGAAGCAGAAAATCCATCAAAAGATATACATTTTTATATCAATTCTCCTGGTGGGGCAGTTACGGCAGGCATGGCTATATATGACACAATGCAATTTATCAAACCAGATGTTTCTACAATGGTCATAGGACAAGCATGTTCTATGGGTTCTCTTTTAGCAACTGCTGGAGCAAAAGGTAAGAGATATATGTTACCTAATGCTAGACACATGATTCATCAACCTAGCGGTGGTGCAGGTGGTCAAGCAACTGACATGGAAATACAAGTCAAAGAAATTGTAAAAGTAAAAGAACGTCTAATTAATCTCTATGTAAAACACAACTCTAAAGCGAAAAAATACGCAGAATTACATGCTGATATGGAACGTGATAACTTCATGGATCCTAAAGAATCGCTAGATTACGGGTTAATTGACGAAATCCTTGAATCAAGACCAAAAACTTGACAGAATCGAGAATCATGATATAGTAGTTACATAATCAAGAAAGAGAGGGATTATGACTACATACGCAGAAGTTCATCAAGAAGCCACTACAAAAGCAACGTCGGCTGTTGATATATTTTTCAATAATGTTTTAAAAGGTGAAGACCAATATGCCTGTGGTTTTGCATGGGTTACTGTTTATCCTGAAAATAAAGGTAATACTAAACTAGGCAAAGCTGAAAGGGCTGGGCTAGAATCTATTGGTTTTAAGAAAGACTGGACAGGAAAAGCCTGGCAGTTGTGGAATCCTGGGAAATATGCAGGTCAAAATATAGATGCCAAAGAAGAAGGCGCACAAGTTTATGCTAACGTAATGAAGTCATATGGTTTTAAAGCATATTCAGGATCAAGGTTAGACTAAAAAACTTGACAGATTCAGGATCTGTGCTATATTAGAATCATGATGAAGGAGAGAGATATGAGTAAATTTGTTATCGAAACACAAATTCGTGAAAACTATGCATCGCATAATTCTGATTGGGATGGTGTTTCCGAATATTGGAAAAACAAAGGTGGCAACACTTATATTGTTGAGGCAGAAACAGCCGAAGAGGCTAAAACTGTTATCCCTTTAGTTACAGATTCTAACAATTCATTTGAAGAAAACTTTTTAGATTTCTTTTCTTGTGATGATAATTTTCAATCTGAATTTCTTAAATCTCAAAAAGAATACGACACTGACGGTTGGGATACTCTGTATCTCGACAAAGTTGTTCGTAAGGGTAAGAAGTCAGGTGACTGGTACATGAAACGAGGTTATATAGTAGGCGGATTTCAAAAAGGAACCGAATACGAATATCTTGTTGGTAAGTTTGTAGGTAACGTAGATAATTTGTCTACAGGTAAATGCGTTCTCAAAATCGAGGGCGATGAACGTACAACTCTTTAATTAGGAGGCACTAATGCAAAAATTTAAATTATATCAAATTCATCTTACTGATGCAGAAGTTGACAAAGTAAATGCAGAAGGACATAATAGTGTTCCTAAGCATTTAACTAAGTTGGATATGTCTTTTGCTAAAGATGAAGTAGGTTCGTTAGCTAAAAAGGCAATGGATAATAATTGGTACACTCATGTATCAAACATTACTGCCGATGGTTTAGAAAAAGTATTCGAAATAGGTAACATTGGTCCAGAAGAAAACATTCAGCGATTGGCTCCTATGTATTCTGTTAGTGTTAGTGACGTAGTTGAAAATGAAGATGGCAAACAATTTGTTTGTGCATCAATTGGTTGGCAGGAGGTAGCATAATGATACGTATTTTTAATAGTGCCTACTATGAAGATACTGGTGATGAACGTCTAATACCTTTAGAAGAAGCCAGTATCATAGAACAAAAAATAGATGCAAAGGGTCGTCCTTTTATATTCTTTGAGCATAAAGATTATCCATTAGGTGGTCTACGTGCTTGGTTTGACGGCACTTATTGGCAATGTGATTTAGATTGAGAGGTAAAATAATGGCTGTTCGTGAAAAATCTGTTGAAGAACTTATAATCGACCTTGATGGTCCTAACGGAAATGCTTTTTATCTTTTAGGTACGGCTCAACAATTTAGTCGTGACTTGGGATTAGATGGTGAAAAAATAATTAACGAAATGAAGTCTGGAGATTATATAAATCTTCTTAAGACTTTTGAAAACTACTTTGGTAGTTTTGTAACCTTAGAAACTAATAATAAACAATACTTGGAGGCACTATGAGCAAAAAAGAAGAAGTTTTAAGGAACCCTGTAAGGGTAAAAGTTAATGGTACAGACGTTACCAGAGACACAAGTGTAGACGATGCATATCGTGTACAAAAACTTATGACTCAAATGAATCCTGAGTCTAAAGTCGAAATTGTAAATGTAGAACCAACTCGCGGTTATACTAAATCAATTTACGAATTCTAAAATCCTGGAACTAAACTCCACATTTTAGCAGTACGAATTTTCATAGCGGCTAGTTCTTCATCGAACTGGCCGTTATTCTTTTTGATATTAGTTTGAATTTCATCTGTAATATCATACCACTTATCGTTATTAATCAGTGAAACTATAGGGTGTTTTTCTATTTTGTCTACACCTTGTTTGTAAAAATAATAACATAATGCATCAAATTGTGTTTGTGCTAATTCTCTGAATATAAATCTTTCTAAAACATTTCCAATATTTCTAAGTTGTTTATCTAGTATAAACTTAGCCATTTGTTTTGTAATCTTTTTACTAGAAATATCTATTCTCTGAGATTCTACAGTAACAAAACCAAACTTAATTTCTGTTGGTGTTACATTATATCCATAACCTATTTTATTATCATCTGTCAATTCAAGTATAGGTTCTTCTGTTTCTATAATAGCATCTTTACTTAAAGAAGAAAATATCAAATCTTCTATATTAAAAGTCGTAAGTCGTATGTGTGATAATATGTAAGTAGGTGTGTTGTCTTCTTTATATCCAACACCTAAATGTGTACCGTTTGGTGTAGTAACATTCAACGGCATTTGAATATAATTTAACAATGATCCTTTTCGTTTATCAAATATCATTATGCTAATCTCACAGTTGTTGTTCCAGTAACATCTGAATTGTCTGCAACTTTATATGAACGATTTAATCTATATGCACCACGTTCAACACTTGCGGCTGAGAAGTGCATAGGATCCCAAGGTCTAGACCAGTTACCGCCCCAACCTAATCCATGTCTAGCGGCGATTGTACCAATATTCAATGGTAAGTCACAACCAAAGTTTGTACCTCTGCTTCCACTTGGATCCCAACCAGCTGGCGCATTTTGGGCATATCCATTTGGTGCATATGCGTTAATATCTATTGCGGCTCCCATAGCATGGAAACTAGGTTTGTTACCGCCTCTTGTTGTTCGTTTACAATATCCATGTAATGTTCTAATTTCATATCCTGTTGCTTCCAAATCATTGATAAGACCTTGAAAGTTTTTAACAAAGATTTCTGCAACTTGACAACCTACACCATTACTTGCTCTTATAGTTCCAAGACCTTCACCGTCTGGTAATCCTGGAACATCTTCATTGGCTTCTTGTGCCTGATTGTCTGCTTCTATTTGGCCTTCTGCACTAGATGGGTCTGGAGCAATTTCATTACCTGCTTTTTGTGTATCAGTTTCTTGTGTTGGTGTATCACCTGAAGAACTAGGCATTGTTGCAGTAGTTCCTCTTAAGAAAGGTTCATGTGTTGGTATTTTAGGAATAATAGTATCTTCAATTAAACCTGCTTCCAAGTTTTGCATATCAGGTTGTGCTGATAAAGGTATATCAAAAGCGATAGAAGCCATTGGTCCATTAAGATGTAAATGCCCATCAGTTGATACGAACATATTTGTTTTTACTTTTGTATGATTTGCTCCACCACTTTCAAAGAACATACTGCCTTTAGTTTTTGCATGTAGTTGGTCACCAACATTCAAGTTTGTGTTTTCACCACTACGTATGTTAATTTTTTCAGCGGCTTCTAAATTGATATTTTTATCTGCACGTAAATTAAAATCTTTTTCAGTACGAATAGACATATTGCCTTCAGCATAAACCATTACTTCGCCTTTAGCACCTATCTCTACCCAACCAGAACCCGAACTATTAATCGCATATATAAAATCATTTGTTCCATCTACGATAACTTGTGCTCCTGAACCTGATGTAACTCTTATTTGATTAGGATGAATTGTACCATCATCTCCTACTGAACCATCGTCCATAGAAATATAATTTCCACCTGGTGTACTCCAACCATATACTTTTGAGTGTCCTGTTTTCTCATAGTTTGCATCTCTGCCTGGACTTGCAGTTGTTTGTCCTCGTAATGGGTCTGTATAAATTCCTTGATTTGCAGTATTGGCATTTTTATTAGTATTGTCTTGTTCTACATCTTCTACATTTGCCGCATCTCTAACTGAAACTGGTTTAATTTTCGAAGAAGGTACATCTGTAAATACACCTTCGCCTTGTCCTGTTCCGTCTGCTTTTGCTTTTGATGATGCTCCGCCAACTACATCTGGAACTTCTTGTGATACTGCGAACCAATATCCTTCATTTAAATCTCCGTTCTCTGCAAAGAAAACTAATATAGTAACTCCAGCATCTGGTGGGACTGCAAACATTCCATATGGTCCTTGCTTGTTTGCACCACCAAAAGAACTTGCATACATAAAGAACATAGGATTATCAGGTTCCCCTCCTAGTTTAGGAACATAGGCCGCTATTCTTCCTCTGCCCTCAGGGTCAGGAAATCCACCAACTGTTATAGCTTTGTATATGCCACTTTGAATAGATTTGATGATAGGGTTTTCTTGATGTCTTCTACCTTCAATAAGATTCTTGGCAAATGTTTCTGTAGTTCTAGATTTCATCGTATGCCTTTTGTATATTCCTTGTCATGTTTTTAATTGTTTGTACGCCCCAATGCCCACAATCACATCTATCTTCAACACTTTTGTTTTCTTCCCACATAGTAATATGTTTAAATCTTCTTTGTGGCATGTCCATATCTTCTTGATATTTATTAAAGACATTTCTATCATCAGGATGTATATTTTCGTGCCATGAAAGATTGTCAACAAAGATTATATTCCAATTCATAGCCTTTGTTATCCAATCTAATCTTCTAATACTTGTCTCTACATTTTTTAACCAAACGTTTGTATAACTTGTTTCTTGTTCAACCATATGTGCCCAAACTTTTGATATGTTGGTTTGTATTTTTCTTTGCATTTCTGGTTTTTCAGTATCGTATAATTCTCTTGGATTCATCTGTGGCATGATATCAAATGCTCTTAACCACTTATGTGCTTCAGGATTATATATAGAATTGTGTGCAGATATAGATGTAGGATAATCGGTGTCCATATAATAATCAAATCTGTACATCGATGAAAGTCCTACTACTATTGTTTTAGTTTTTTTAGACAATTTATCGTTTACCCATTGTTCTATTCCTGTTATTATTCTTGTATTGCCTGAACCCGGTCTTGAAAAATTTACAAATTTCACATCTGAATATTTTACGTTTAATAAATTTGAAGTTTCATATTCTCTAGGCAAACCTGCACAAAACATAAAACTATCACCAAATATTGGAACGATATTATCAAACTTTTCTATGTCATTAATATTAGTTCTAGTAGGATATTCATTTTCCCACACTTCATTTATGTGATTAAATTTATTATCTAGATGTACTCCTACAGGTCTACCTTTTCTATGACTTGCCCATGAAAAATCTGATAGTACTGAAAATTCATTAGAAATCATTGTTGTGGCCCATCCTCTTGTTCTTGTACTCTTTCTTGTGCAACTACTACAAAATCATTTTTACCTATTCTTCCTTGTAATACATCATCTGAATCATTTCTGTCAGTAGATGACATTCTAACATTTGTTGTTTCTACATTTGGAAAATTACTACTTGATGCAACTTTATTTTTTAATGTTGTACTATTTAATTGATATCTTTCTACGTCATTTGCGCCTTTAGTTGTATCAACTAATCCAAAATGCGTACTAGGATCTTGTATAGTTACTGTATTTCCATTTTCATCTTGATAGCTTATAGGGTCTAAGTTTGAATAATCTAAAACTTCTTCTGTTCCAAATTCATCAGTAAGTGCAATTTTAGGTTTATTGTTTGCTTGTTCTATTATTTGATTATAAACTGAACTAGCACCTTTATATTCAGCAACTTGGGCATTAGTTAATTGTCCATCACCATCTTGTTGATAGTTTTGTATACCGTCTTGTGTAACAATATCAACACGATTATCATCGCCTATTTTTACAGGAATATTTCCTATATCAGGATCAGTAACTTTTACTGCTACTTCTACTGGTGTATGAACTAATTCTCCGTTAGCATCTTTTGAAGATACAATACCACTAACTGGATCTTGTTCTATGTCTTGTAATTTTTCTCTATTGTCTGCAATAGATTGTTGTAATTCTGCTTTTCTTTCTTCATCTTCACGCCTTCCTTTTTCAGTCCAATACCAACTATCTAAATCATCATTCTTTTCTTTTAGTTCTGCCTCATCTTTTTCAATTTGTGTTTTTAGTCTGTCGGCTTCTAAGGAATCTCTTATTTCACCACGTGTTCCTGTTGTTGCACCTCTTTCTATATCATCTATTGTATCTTCAATAGTTTTCACTCTTGAATATTCTTCATCAGTTAATTGATGAAGACCTTTGTTTCCAATAATGTCTTGTGCCTCATTATTTAAAGATTTTACATTATTCATTTCTTGTTCAGTTAATGTATTAGTATCTATCTCAAAACCATATGACCTAGAACTTATCATGCCATTAGTGATTTGTGTTGAAGAATTTTTTACTCTAATTCCCTTGTCTGTTAATGATATATCACCATTGATTAATGCATCTGCACCAGCAGTTCCATTGTCGCTTGGTTCAATATTTTGTAATGCATCTTTAGGATTAAATATCATATCGTTGTTGCCTACTACATATGCTTTTGTATTATTATCTATTTCATCATTGAATGCATCTATTTCAGCTTGATTTACATTAACTACACCATCTTGTATTTTTGCTTGGCCTAATCCTTCATATGCTTGATCCATTACCGCAATAGTGGCTGGAGATACTGTTCCGCCATTATCTATAAATTCATTTATTTGGTCCCTAGCATCTGTGGCATCTGTAAATGTCCCTCTGTAAGTTGCCAAATCTTGATATGCTAAATCTTTGGCATTACAACTTGCAACATGTCCTTGTAAACAAGCACCCTCCATATAAGATAATGCATTAGCTACTGCTTTTGCCTGTGCCTCGGTTGCAAACGGAGATTCAGAAACAAAAGCATTTACTGACGCCGTCAATGCGGCATTTCTTTGAGCAAATCCTGTAGAAGGATCACTAGGATTAATTCTATCATTTACTCCATCGCCATCAACATCTTGTGACACATCTGATCCAGCGCCTACGGCACTGTCTGCAATATTATCTGCATCTGCACTTTGTTTTTCTTTTTCAACTACGTCATCATTTAAGCCTTTCTCTGCTTCAATGTTTGTATAAACAACACCATATTCGTCACCCCAATTTTCAGGTGCACCTACATTAAATAGTTTAGGTTGAAATTCTTTAAATGTTGAAGCCGAAGGTTGTTTGACCATTTCTAGTGTTTGTGTAAACTGTCCTCCAGAAAAGCTACTAGTAATTGAATTGACCATGTATATCATAGTTTCTAATCTAGTCTTTTTTATTCCATCTGAGTTTGCCGCATCTTGACCAATTCTATCTGCATCATTTAAGAAGTTTCCTTCTGCTTTGTCAACAATAATTGCACAATAGTTATATCCATTAAATTGTGTAGAATGCATTTTGTAATCTTCATTTGAATTCTTTGTCCCAAAATTTCCCTTTTCAACTTCAACTGGTAACATTGTTTCAATCCAAAAAGGATCTCCTTTAATTGTCATCGTTGCTCTTATCATACTTAGGTTTCCTGCTTTACCTTCGTAATATTTTTCTTGTGCTAATTCTACTTCTTCTTGATTAGGATGTTTGACTACATTTAATTTTGTTGGGTTAGCTAATAAAGGTTTTGTTATTCTTGCAAAGTTAATTGGATTTTCTACAAGTGTTTTCATCAATGCACTAAATTGTTGTAAACTTAATTTTGCTACAATCTCTCTGTCTAGTTCCTCAGTTAGAACAATTCCTGGATCTCCGTTAGTATCAGACAGACCTAGTCCTTGCCAACTTTCTTGTATAGCAGAAGTTGCCTCTAGTGCTTTGTTAGATAATAAATGACCTAAAGCCTCTCTAGTAACATTATCATTTTCTCTTTGATTTTCTTCTAACTTTTTTAAGGCCGCATTTGATTCTAATTTAGCATCTCTAACTTGATTGTTTAATTTATTAAAGTTTTTTCTTGTTTCGCCTTTTAGAATATCATTGAATATTTCATATGCCTCTACAGCCTTAGCATTTCCTGATTCTGCATCTGTTTGAAGAATACTTCCTATCTGATTTATATCTGCTTTTCTAATATAGGAAGCATCAAGTCTGCCAAGTTTACCAAAGCCAACACCGTACTGATTAACTAATCTATCCATGAATTCGTTTTTAAGTTTCGTATTCATCTGCTTGAAGTCTTTAATTAATTGTTCGGCTTCTTGTTCTTCTTTATCAAATTCTTGTTGTAGTACTTTTGCCTCTGCTTCAAGTTCAGTTAATTTTTGTAACGCCTTTTCATCAATTTCTTTTCTATAGTCACCTATTTGGTCTAAGAATACATTTGCCATATATGCATCGCCAGGTTGTGAGTATGACTTTTGTAACTGTTCTGTAAGTTGAACATTAAAATCTATTATCTGGTCATTCTTACCTGTGTATGTATAGTAATATCTTTTATGACAACGACCAGATAAGAAAATGTTTCTTAATAGGCCTGCAGTTTTAGAAATCAAATTAGCATTATCAATTTGATTTTTTGGTAATATAACTTTGTGTAGATTAATAAAATATGTTATATTGTAACAGTACGATGCACTAAGAACATTATAACCTTTTAGTTTTGGTTCTCCGTGAGGTTTTATGTTAAACAAGTCTGTTTCTTTATCTTTTGATTCAAGAAGTTCTTCTCTGACTTGTTTTGCATTCATTATTATGCTTTCTATCGCATTGTAAATTGATACACCAGGAGTTATTACACCTGTTTGCATTCCTAATTTTATTGATTTCTTTTTGTCAGTTTTATTATTACCAGATGCCATATTAGGATTATTTGGATCTTTCATTTCTGCTTGACCAAACTTTTCTTTAAATTCATCTGATAATTCAAATTTGTATTCATTGATAAAGTTAGGATCACTTATGATAGCTTTGTCTTTTACTGACGTATTAAGAGCCTCAAAGAAACTATCAAGTGTTTCGCCTAGTGTGTCTTTAATATCAAATTCAAAATTGTAGTCAACTTGTCCTACACTCGTATCAGTAATAACTGTATCTGCAATGATAGTACCTTCTAATCTTGTTGTTGTTCCTCTAGCATCTGTAGTAGTTTGTAAATTTCTATAACTTCTAAGTCTAAAAGGCAACACTTTAGTTGCTGGAAAATTTCTAGTTACTGTGTCGTTATCGTCATATCCTAAAAATTTTATTTTCATAAAATACACTGCGGACGCAGTATTAGGATAACCACATAGTAATGCAGTATTGTTTAACATATCAGGCAATGATGTACCACCAACTTGAGTTATATTAAAATCTAATGTAATGGCAGTTCCTGCCATTCTTGAAGTGTTGACGTTTCCGTAACCTGTTGACTGAACATTTAAATCTGTTATGTTTAATTCTGTAGTCACACCAGTTTTTGCAATAGTTATTTTTTCAATTTGGTCAGTAGGCCATGCATCATTTACAACATCGTTCAGTAATGTTGGTATATTTTCATATGCTAGAAATTTTGCGGCTTCTTGTTGATTGACAACAAACAATTCTAAATTGTAAGTAAATTGTTGAAATTTATCTAATTCATTATCCCAGAATAGATTTTTCTTTTCCATCCTTTCAATGAGTTCTGCAAGACTTGATGCACTATTTAAAATCTGTCTTTTACTTTCTGCTGGATCTAGTTGGTCTTCTGTAGTTTCATCAACTTTGTCTATACCTTCAGCCTCTTGTTCTCGTTGGGCTTCTAGCATTGCGTTGTTTGCCTCAGTATCATCTAATGGTGATTCTTTATTATCGAAATCTTCATCAACTGCCATTTTAATACCATTGTCTATGGTATTGCCTTTACCAAAATATTCAGCGGCTTCGGCTCCACCTTCATGTTTTATCATTGCGGCAATAAATTTTTTATGTAAGGCAGGATTTGCACTTAAATCTATTTCTTGATTCGGATCTACTCCTGCAGATTTGGCAACTGCATTTATGTATGCTTGTGTATTATTTTCACTTGTTGGTGCGTAACGATTAATGATTTGGGCAGTGGTTGTTAATCCGTGTTTGTTCTGATAAGTTTCCAGAGTCTTTGCCATTGCTCTAACACCTTTTTCAGGTGTATCAAACGTAACAAATGAACCATCGTCACCTGTCTTACCCTTCCATTTGGTAGAGTTTGTTCGTATGTTTCCTGGATTATTATTTCTTACACTTCTTACAGCCATTGTTTTTACTTCATGTTATCGATTTGATTTTTGCTAGGAATTGCTATTTTTGTTCCTGCCGTAAAGTCTCTAATAGGGTCTTCTATTATGTCAGGGTTTCTCTTTGCAAAAATCCACCAATACTTTGAAGTGCTATACAATTTGTAACTAGCTAAATCAGGTCTCTGATTATATTCTTGTGGAATAATATAAATTTCATCTAGAGGACTAACATCTAGAAATGTATCGTTCATTATGTCCAAGACTTTATCTTGAATCACTGGAGTCTTCTTCCAAGGAGATGTAGGATCATAAGGCATTAGATGTACCCCTTACTTTTTAGTTTACCACTTAAGAAATCATTCATTGTAAAATTATCTCTTACGTTTTTTGGAGAATATGTTGTAGTTAGTGATAGAACGAATGTTTGTTGTACAGGAACTCTAGTTTTACCATCTGCTAATTTGATGTAATCTATGTCTTGGTCTAAGTTCCATGTAAAGTCTCTTACAAGTATTGGTACATTTTCATATATACCATGTGCAAAAAGTCTTAGTACAGGAGGGGGTAGACCCGCATCTTCATCTCGCCAACCGAAATTCATTTTTAATGCACCTCTAATAAACTGACCCATTTGCAATACACTTTGAGCCTCTTCTTCACTACGAACTATTATAGGTGCCGCCATATTAAATTCTGTATTTGACGCCATTTCAAATGCTCTTTGTTGGAAATTTGAGTGTGTCAAATCATATGAACTATATCCAGTTTGTGTGATAACACTAAGAGTTGGTGTATATGGAAATTGTATTGTTCCTAATCCAGATGCTCCTAGTCTGCCACTTGGATCTGTGATATAGACTGGTTGCATACGTTCATATAAGTTCATTAAATTCTCCTTCTTTTGTGTATTTATCGTTATATAAAGTTCGTAGTTTAAAAAAGTAAATATTTAGCTTGACAACCGGTTAAAATTTAGTGTATAATGATAATATTAAATAGGAGCAAAACCATGGCACGTAGAGGTCAAAATTATTTAAATAATAAAGACATGCTGAGGCAGATTCACACTTCTAAAGCTAATTATAGCTGGTTTGAAGATAGAGATAAGCATCATCAATATGATATAATTGTCAATGATGTTAAAGAAATTCGTGAATCTATAGACCAAGCAAAACAAAACCGGGCAGATAGAATGCAGAAAGAAGCCTGGGAACTTAACGAAGACAAAAAGAAAAGACAATCAGATTTTTTAGTCGATTTAGACACAATAGA
>TARA_B100001057_G_scaffold132584_1_pt1 | contig 43453 bp, 52 predicted proteins | sample TARA_B100001057 | Tara Oceans TARA_B100001057 (sample SAMEA2621839) | marine metagenome | biome: marine biome (ENVO:00000447); feature: surface water layer (ENVO:00002042); material: "saline water (ENVO:00002010), including plankton (ENVO:xxxxxxxx)" | depth 5 m | reverse complement strand
AAGCTGTTGAGTGTGATTCTTGTCACAGCTAATAAATTCAAATTTAAAACCAGCTATCAGTATCATATTTGATATCATGCTCCTCACACAGCTCTTTAAGATCAGCAACGCTAAATCTTTCTTCAAAAGTAAACCCTTTCCAGAAGCAAAGAAGTATAAATCTAGCCACATTTTTTTGATGCACCATGAAAAAGTATTCGTATTCATTTGCACCCCAAAAAGAAGCTACTCCGTCTCCTAGGTCATGCTCACAAAAGTGTAGATTCCCTTTATCGTCCCAATCCACATATACTTTGTGGTTAATTTTCCCCTCATTGCTATCTATATCGCAAGTAAATACATTCATAGAATTTCCTCCATAATAAATTTGCTCATAATTAAGCTTTTTTTGTGAGTATTGTTTTGAAATAAAGAATATATTTCAACAGGTACACTTAAATATATAGGGTTGTTCTATAATATCTCAATCAAATGATACAAGGACATACGCAGAAAATTTATGAAGCCTTAAAAGCTTCTGTTGATCAAAAAAAAAGTGCTTCTTTTATAGTTAGTGGCGGGTCGAGTCCAATCAAAATTTTTAACGAGCTCAGTAATTCAGACCTTGAATGGAATAAGGTTAATATTGCGCTTGTTGATGAAAGGGTAGTGGAAACATCGCACAATGATTCAAATGAAAATATGCTTAGAAAACAGCTGCTTATCAATAATGCTGCCAAGGCAAACTACATCTCTTTACTCGACGAGCCTAAGAAAGTATTGGCAATCAAAAAACCCTTTGATGTTGTTCTTTTAGGCATAGGTGAAGACGGACATTTTGCATCCCTTTTCACAGACCACATAGTCAATAACCCTATGGATGTTGATCACAAGATTAGACCAAACATTATTTATACAAAACCAATGGGAGACCCATTGTATGAAAGAGTGAGCATGAATCTTTCGATGATACTAAGAGCTTCTAAGATTTTTTTACTAGTTTCAAATGAAAGAAAATTAAATGTTTTGGAAAAATCTGTTACAGATAATTCTTTTCCGGTATTCTATTTACTAAATCAGAATAAAGTGAATATTGAGATTCTTGGGGGAGATTGATGTTAAGAAAATTTCTATTTTTACTTCTTTTAATTAACGGCTTTATCGTTTCATCAGCAAAAAGCGTTGAAGAAATTTATAGCAACGACAATAAAAATCAATTATTTATGAATGTTGAGGTTGCATTGGCGGAAGCACAGGGCGAACTTGGGATTATACCAATGTCGGCTGCTGTAGAATTTAAAAATAAAGCCAATATTAAATATTTGTCTCACGATGATGTTCAAAAAGAAAACGCAAGAGTAAGGCATGGGCTTGTTGCTAGACTTAATGTCTGGAAGAGATCACTAGATAAAGATGCTGTCGAATTTCTCCACTATGGCGCTACTACTGTTGATATTATGGATACCGTTTTGGTATTGCAGATTCATGACTCGTTAGCCCTTTTAATTGAAGATCTTTTAGAGATTGAAATGCATCTGCTAAAACTCACAAAAGAGAATTTGTATACTTACATGGCTGGCAGAACGCTTGGCCAACATGCGTTACCTATAACTTTTGGTAAAAAAATGAGCACATGGCTGGGCGAGAACAGAAGAAACATTGAAAGACTTGAGCATGTAAAAAATAAAATTCGGCAGTCTGGTATCTTAAAGGGTGCAGTTGGTTCATATCTAGGTCTTGGAGAAAATGCTATCAAAACAGAAGCGCTCATGATGCAGAAGCTGGGGTTAGATGAACCCCATAAAGATGATTGGCATGGGATAAGAGACGTTTTTGCAGAGTATGCTTTAACGCTTGCACTAGTTTCAAAATCTTTTGGTCGAATTGGCAATGAGCTTACCTTGCTGCAAATGACTGAACTAGGCGAGACCGAAGAAGACCTTGGAGCAGATGCTGTTGGTAGTAGTACGATGCCGCAGAAAAAAAATCCAAGAGGACCAGGGGACCTAATTGAGTATTCACGAATTATTCCTCGGCTCTCAGAAGTCGTTTTGGATGACATGATCAACAGCTTTGAGCGCGATGGTCAAAAAAGCGATGAGGCATTAAGAGACATATCAATAGTAGCTGAAAAAATGATAAACAGAGCAAAACCATTACTCAAGAACTTGAAAGTAAACAAAGATAAAATGAGAGCAAACCTTAATCTAACAAATGGATTAATCCTTTCTCAAAGGCTTACATTTTATCTAGCTGATAAGATTGGCAAAGACACAGCTAATGATCTTATGCATGACGTAGCCAAGTACGCACTTGAAAACAATCTTAATTTAAAAGATGCCGCGCTACTTAATCCAGTGATTTCTAATAATATTTCTAAAAGTGAGTTAGATATGATTTTAGATCCAGAGACTTACATTGGGTTAGCAGTTCAGCAAGCTCAATTGGTAATTAAAGAGATTGAATTAAAACGTGACCAACATAAATAGTATTAAATGAATGAAGCACTGAAAAACATTGTTGAAAGAAACTCTCACAGGAATCTTGAACATCCCATTCCTTCAGATACAGAGATGCAAAATGTTTATAAAGCTGCTTTGAGAGCACCCGACCATGCTTGGTTGCGCCCCTCAAGTTTTATAGAAGTACAAGGAAAGGGACTAGAAAAACTTTCACAAGTCTTTGTGGATTTTGCAAAAGAAAATATTAAAAACCTTGATGATGCCAAACTTGAGAAATACAAAAATGCCCCTTTTAGAGCACCAATGGTCATAGTCCTTATAAACACACCAAAAGAGCATCCAATGGTTCCAGAAATTGAGCAGGTAATGTCGACAGCAGCAGCAGGTCAAAACATTTTGTTGGCTTTAAGCGCGATGGGTTTTGGTGGTATTTGGCGGACGGGCAGCTTTGCACTTAATGACAAGATAGGAAAGTTTCTTGGTCTTGACCAAGGACAGAACGTAGTAGGTTATTTATATGTAGGGACACCAAAAGGGGATCCAAAAAGATTGCCAGAGGTAAATATCAGTGACTTTGTAACTAAGTGGAATGATTAAATGAATAAAAAAATATTTCTGTTACCTTTGTTAGCAACTGGCTTATTTTTCTTTGCCTACATTCTGTTAGCGGCAACCACAAATTTTTTATCTGTGGAGGCTGGATATGCAATTGGAGAGGTCTCAAGATGGTGTGAAAGAATAAGTGATGGTTATTTTAGAGAACCGGCTAATGCATTAAGCAATCTTGGTTTTATTACTACAGGGCTAGTTATGTTTTGGATACTTGCTAATGAAAAGAAACAAAAAAATAGCAGGTTTCATGGGCCTACTCCTACTGCATTGCTATATGCCTCAACAGCACTATTTCTTGGGCCTGGTTCTTTACTAATGCACGGAACTCATACCGAATGGGGCCAATGGGCCGACTGGCTAAGCATGATAATGTATATCTCAATACCTTGGCTTGTAAATATTTTTGTTATCAAGAATTACAAAGAAAGCTCGTTTGTAAAAATTTACTTATATATTATTGGAGTTTATGGATTACTAAGTTGGTTGTTTGGCACAGGTCTAGGAATAAATTTTAATTTCTGGGCACTTTCGATTGCGCTTTGGGTAATTACCGAAGTTCTTCAGAACTATAATTCTCGAATAATCAGATGTTTTTCAGGTTTTGTTGGTATTGCAGTAATGTCAGTATTTGGCATCTTTCCTGACCAGGTTATTTCCAATTTTAATGAATATTGGTGGGTTGTATTATTTTGGTTGCCAGCACTTATTCTTGATGAACAAAGCACAGTAAAAAAACAATACTTTCCTTGGTATTGGGCTGGAGTAGGTTTTTATATTGCTGCATTTGCTATTTGGCTTCAGGGTTACCCAGGAACGGCACTTTGCAACCCTGATTCAATCATTCAGCCTCATGGAATATGGCATATTCTTTCTGCTTGCGCCACGTTGTCTTTCTTTTTCTTCTTTAGAAGCACTAAGAAAATCTAAGCTATACTAAAAGGTAATGAGAATTATTTTTTACATACATCTTTTTTTATCTTCAGCTCTGATCGCAGACTTTGAAAGCATTATTAAGGACCAAGAATTCAAAAATGATTTTAATTTAGGTGCTGATGAATATTTCGTCGAACTGGAAAAGGGCTTTACTTATTACAAAACCAATATCAATGACGAATGCTCAGAATACATAATGCTGGTGCATGGATTTTCTGTTCCCTCATATATTTTAGACCCAGTCTATGTTTTTCTATCCGAAAGATCATATTGTGTTATTGCTCTTGACCTGTATGGAAGGGGTTTCTCAGAGAATGTTAATGAACCGTATACAGATCGTCTGTTTGCAGAACAGACTCTACAATTGCTAGATAATTTAAATATTGATCGAGCTGTTTTTCTTGGGCTATCAAATGGCGGACGAGTAATAAGTAAAATTGCTGATTTAAAGCCTAACTCAGTTGAAGCCCTAATATATGTAGCATCAAATGGTTTCTTAGAAGTTGAAGAGCTAAAGGATAAAACAGTAAGCCAAGAAGAGATTAATGATCTAATTGAGCAGTACCCTTCACTTATTGAAAGCCAGCTGTCTGATTTTAAACGTCCAGAATTATATCCAGACTGGCCAGAAAAATATGCCAAATTAACAGAATACAAAGGGTTCGCAAGGGCTTTACTCTCAACTAGAAACAACCATACTTTGCTTGATGAAGTGCATAAAAAAATAAATGATACTGATATTCCAATTTATACCATTTGGGGGGAAAGTGATGAGGTCGTTCCTTATGAAACCTTTAAAGACAAAATTAAAATAATTTTTCCCAGAAGGAATGAGTTTTTTATAAATGATACAGGCCATCTTCCTCATATGGAAAATCCTGAACAATTTAATGATTATCTTGTGAGAATTCTGGAAAAAGAAAAATAATAAATATCTACAATTGAGAATCATTCTCATTTAGGCTATTATGCTTGCCTATGAAAAATATTGAGAAAAAGCTTCTAGCACCATTAATTAGTCTTCTTTTAATAAATTTTGTTTTCTCGAGCGAAGTGAATATTTATACCTCAAGACATTATGATGCTGATGACGTGCTTTACGAGAGATTTACACAAAATACTGGGATTAAAGTAAATATAATTTCTGGCTCTGGCAGCGCTCTAATGGAGCGTCTAAAGGCTGAAGGCGAGAACTCACCTGGCGATGTCTTTTTTACCGTGGATGCAGGAAATCTATCGAGATTTCAAGAGGCAGGCTTTCTTCAAACCATAAATTCGCAACGAGTTAAATCAATAGTACCTAAAGAACTTAGAGGGCCAAATGATGAATGGGTAGCGATAGCAAAAAGAGCAAGAGTTATCTTTTATAATCCAAACAAGGTAAGTCAAGAAGAAATCAAAAATATAACTTATGAAGATCTAAAATCAGATAATTGGAAAAAACGTATAGCTATCAGAAGTTCTTCTAATATGTACAATCAGTCCCTTGTTGCTTCACTGATATCAAACCATGGGATTAAAGCGACAGAGGCTTGGGCAGAAAGTTTTGTAAGAAATTTCGCTCGACCGCCTCAAGGAAACGATAGAGCACAGATCCTAGCTGTAGCAAATGGCTTGGCAGATATTGCTGTTGCTAATTCATACTATATCGGAATAATGCTTTCAGGTCGTGGTGGACAAGAACAATATGAGGCCGCTCAAAAGGTTAAACTTGCATTCCCAAATCAGAGAGATAGGGGCACTCATGTCAATATAAGTGGTGGAGGCATTTTAAAATTTGCTCCAAATAGATCTAACGCAGAGAAGTTCATAGAGTTTCTTCTATCCGAGGAAGCTCAAGAACACATAGTAAACAATACATTCGAATATTCTGTCTTGGACAATGTAGAGCCAAATGCTGTAATAGCTCAGTTTGGTAGTTTTATTTCGGACAAAACCTCAGTAGCTGATTTTGGAAAATTTAATCCTGATGCTGTTAGGTTAATGGATAGAGTTGGTTGGAGATAAATTTTCCCTAAGTTCTGCTATTATCAACCTAACAACAACTAGCTTTCAATGTGTTTAATTTAAATTCTTGGTCAACAGTTTTAATAATCACTTTTACTATTTTCTTAGTTCCTATAGGCTTTATCTTTTCAAGTTTTTTTTCTGGCTTCTCAGAAAATTTTTACCACATATACGAATATGTTTTGATTGAATATAGTATCAATAGCTTTATTCTTTTGTTGGGAACCATTTCACTGGCAGTGTTTTTTGGGGTGGGAACTGCTTATTTAGTTTCAAATTATAAATTCTTTGGTAAGGGTTTTTTTGAATGGGGCTTGTTACTTCCTCTTGCTGTACCGCCTTATATTTTAGCATACGTGTTTACAGGAATATTTGACTCATATGGAAGTGCAAATAATCTCATGAGGGATATTTTTGGCTTACCAGATGAATACATTTTTTTCCCAAATGTGAGAAATATCACAGGAGCCATCATAGTTTTTGGCTTTACTCTATACCCATATATTTATCTTGTTTCAAGAGTTGCTTTTAAAAATATTTCTGGATCTTTAAATGATGCTGCAAGAGTTTTAGGCCAGACAAAGTTTAATGCTTTCTTCAAAGTTCAGCTTCCCTTAATTAGACCGGCTATCTTTGCAGGCATTGCTTTAGTAGCTATGGAAACACTTTCTGATTTTGGTGCAGTTGAGCATTTTGCTATACCCACTTTTACAACCGGCATCTTTAGGACCTGGTTTGGGTTGTATGATCTGGATACTGCTATGCAACTTGCATCGATTCTTTTGCTATTGATTTTTATATTTATATATATTGAAAGGACTTCTAGAGCAAAGCTAAGGTACAGCAATAAATCAGATTTGTTGAATCCAAAAAAAGATGATGTTTTGGGTATCACAAAGGGCACAATATGTTTTTTCTTTTGCATGGTTCCTGTTGTTATCGGCTTCTTTCTTCCAATAGCTGAATTAACCAACTGGCTATTTCAACAAAACTTCGAAATTGATTCAAAGTATTTACGTTCTGTAAGTAATACGCTAATAGTAAGTTTTGTTGCAGCATTGATTGGCTGCTTGCTAGCTTTAATTACAAACTTTAGTGGCCGAATCAACAAAAGCAAAACTCAGTCAAACATCAATAGTTTTCTATCCTTAGGGTATGGAATACCAGGTTTGATTCTTGCCGTTGGAATTACAAAGTTTTTTACGAGTGTCGATAGGATTTTACTGGTAAATTCTGAATTATTTATCACTGGATCCATATTAGGCTTGATAATGGCATACATAATAAAATCTTACGCTCTTCCAAATAACCTAATCTCAAGTGGGTATAACAAATTTTCTGTTGCTATGGACGAATCTGCAGAAATTCTGGGCGTACCTAAAAGAAAAATTTTACAGAAAATACATGCTCCACTTTTGCGACCAAGCATCTTCGCAGCTGCGTTACTAGTTGTTGCAGAAATTGTGAAAGAGTTACCAGCTACATTAATATTAAGGCCATTCAATTTTGACACGCTCGCCGTAACAGCTTATATTTTTGCTTCAGAAGAAAGGATGTTTGAGGCAGCGCCGTCTGCTCTAAGCATTGTAGCAATAGGACTAATACCAATATTCTTTCTTAATAAAATGATACGTGAATCCAGAGAATTATAGAATGAATAATTTTTTTCAAATTGAAAAGCTATCTCAAGAGCTATCTGGCAAAACAATTTTTAAAAATATTTCCTTGAAAGCGAAGAAAGGAGATTTTATTGCAATTATTGGTCCATCTGGTTCTGGAAAAACATCCCTATTAAGAACAATAGTTGGCTTAGATCGACAAAAGTCAGGAATAATTTCCCTCGATGATAATGTTTTGTCAAATAATTCTATTCATGTTCCAGTTGAAAAAAGAAGCATTGGCTTAGTTATTCAAGAAAAAGTTTTATTTCCACACCTTAATGTCCTTGAAAATATAAAATTTGGCCTTCCCCGAAATAAAGAAAGTGAGATCGTTGCAATTGAGATGCTTAAAACATTCAAAATCGAGCAATTATTGAAAAAATTTCCTCATGAAATATCAGGAGGCGAAGCGCAAAGGGCGGCCCTTGCAAGATCACTAGTTATGAAGCCAAAATTACTGCTGCTTGATGAACCTCTTAATGGCCTTGATGAAAAGTTGAAAGAGAAGTTGTACCCATCACTGCAGGACTATCTTAAGAAAAATACAATTACAACAATTATGGTTTCTCATAATTTAACTGAGATAAAAATACTAGCATCAGAAGTATATTCTCTTGAGAGTGAGGGCCTAAAAAAAATTTAAAACGTTCAAGAGTTTTTTGAAAGCCTAATTGCTAATAAATAAATCAAAGGCGAAAGAATAATCCAAGGTATCTGTGTTTGAAGCATTACTGTTCTTTCATAATATTGGAAAAGTAGAGGGTTAAAGTTTTGGCCAAGTGGAGATAAAGGAGCCCATGATAAGTTTTTATCATTCGCAATTTGATCGTGATATAAAAACATTTCAACATAAAGATTTTGACCAATGCACCATGTAAAAAGAACAGCAAATTGAACCCATCTCCATGACTTAAATGGGTCTATGCCCTTTTTTGAGAAAAATTTTATTAGCAACAAACCTCCAATACTAATCGTGCCAGCATCTGCCATTGAATTGAGAATCCAGTTTATATTTTGTGGCAACCAAAAATTTAAACTTTCTGACCTTCTTAGGTTAACGGAATCTCCATTAAGAATCCCAAAATTAAACCAAAGTTCCCAACCAAATGCGCAGATTGAAAAAATTATGAAGTAAAATTTTGGAATCCAGCTAGGAATTTTGTTCCTAAGAACGAGGATCAGAATTAAAGGAAGAATAGCGCTTACATAAACCACAAAGACTATTCTTATCTCTTCGACCGTCATCAAAATATGTTACTACACAAAGTGAAAATTTTTTGTCAAAATTGCTCTATGACAAATCTCAGCGTTACAGATATATATTTAGTTGGTCTGCCAATAATTTTTTCAATGATGTTATTTGAGGCTTTAGTTTCTCAGTATCAAAAGAGAGGCTACTACCAAAACAAAGATACCCTTTGTACAAGCGGCCTAGTTGCTGGCAATATCTTTATGAGTTTATTGATAAAAGGAGCCACATTAGCTTTACACATATATTTATATGAATTTCGAATTTTTGATTTATCAAATATGTTGCCTGTGTGGGCCATTTGGGTTTTAACATTCATTCTCATTGATTTAGTGTTCTATGTATATCACAGATGCTCTCATAGGATTAGGTTTTTGTGGGCCATCCATATGAGCCACCATTCAAGTGAAGAAATGAATTTTGCAGTATCTCTAAGACAAGCTTGGTTAGGGCCAGTTTCGAAGATCCCTTTCTTCATGATTCTTCCATTAGCAGGTTTAGACCCAACAATAATTGCAGTTGTAGGAGTCATAAGTACGCTCTGGGGTGTGGTTGGCCACACGCAAATGGTAGGAAAGCTGGGTTTTGTTGAGTGGATTTTTAATACACCATCACATCACAGAGTTCACCATGGAGCCAATCCTGAATATATAGATAAAAACTTCGGGAACTTATTAATAATTTGGGATAAATTATTTGGAACATTTGAACCAGAAAAAGCTTCAGTAAAATATGGGTTGGTGAATAATGTTAAAACCTTCAGCCCTATTAAAATTACATTTATGGATTGGCAAGCAATGTTTCAAGAAATAAAAATCCAGAAAAATATAAAAGAGAAAATTAAAATATTTTTTGGTCCTCCAAAAACGAAGGTAAAAGCATGAAAAAAGTAATCAACTTTAAAGAAAAGTTTAATCAGTTTGATGAACTATGGTCGCCCAAAATAATTTCTGAGATGAACAACTACGAATTTAAGTTGGTAAAAGTAAAAGATGATTTTGTTTGGCATAAGCATGACGAAACAGATGAAGTCTTTATTGTGATAGAGGGCAAACTTTACATAGAGCTGTTAGAAGAGACTGTAGAAATAGAAGCTGGAGAAATGTACGTTGTGCCCCGCGGTGTCAAACATCGGCCTTTTTCAAAAGTTCTAACTAAAATCATGCTCGTCGAAAAACAAGGCGTTGTAAATACAGGAGATGCCGACTCGGAACTAACTGCTAGTAATAAAAAATGGATATAATTACAACATGAAAAGTCTTGGAATTGGGCTTGCATATTTGATGATCTATACATCGCCTATACAGGCATTTCTAATACTCTGGGGGCTATGGATTATTTTAACCTCAGACTATACATTTCTTGGCCTTTCTTCAAAGGAATTTTTGTATGACAATCTACTAATTCTTCATGATTTTGCATATTCATTGTTTTGGGGCTCAGAAATTTGGCATGCTTTTTTAAATTTCTGGTATCAATTCCCAATGGTTATTATGGTTTTTTTAAAATTAGTATTTAGCACATGGTTTGGTCTCTGGCTCCTAAAAAAGCTCAAACCATGATCTTGAGACTATTACTTTTATTTCTCTCACTTTCTATATACTCAAACGAAAGTATCTTTGAAAAAATTGATGATACATCTAATGTATTTCAAGCAGGACTAATACTATCTGGGCTTGAAAGTGGTGTGCACTATCTGGAATCAAAAAATGAAAAACAAACAGAACTTGTAATTGCAATTCATGGTGGTGGTTCTTTGGGCTATGAGTGGGTCTATCCTCTCCAACAGCTTAACTCTCCATCAAACTTAGTCAGTTATTATAGGTGGCAGCCACTTGCACTTAATTGCCTGAGTGATGACATTGATAACTTAAAAAAATTCTTAGAGCAAAATGTTGAGAGTTATGAAAGTATCTTAATATTAGGCCATAGTCTTGGTGGAATCCTATTAGGAAAGGTGCTTGAGATATTAGAGACAAATGTTGAAGTAGACGCACATATCATCGCATCACCATTGGCTGGAATTAGCCCAACAAATACTCTTTGTAACTATGAGCCACCTAAAATGACCAAAAACAATATTAAACTCTATGAATGGAGAACCATTAAGAAATTAGATGGAGTATATCTTGCTCTTCCTTATGATCCACAAATTGTTGATATAAAAGGGAGCACTGTTACAAGGCTTCCTGAAGAATATAATGGAAATAAATTAGGCCACAACTGGGCAATAAGTTGGGTTGCTGATGAAATATTAAGAAGATAATTAAATTTTGCCCTTGATGGTGTTAGAATCTATTTCTACTACAATTTCAAAAAAAATGTTACCAGAGATATTAAAGAACAATCTTTCTATTCCAGTTATTGGATCACCTCTTTTTATAATTTCTCGGCCTGGTTTGGTAATTGCGCAATGTAAAGCTGGAGTAGTTGGCTCATTTCCAGCACTAAATGCAAGGCCACAAGAGTTAGTTTCTGACTGGATCAAAGAAATTAAAGATGAGCTTGGGGAATATAAAGATAGAAACCCTGAAAAAAAAGTAGCACCTTTTGCAGTCAACCAAATTTGTCACCTTTCCAATGATCGTCTTTTTGCAGACGTAGAAACATGTGTGAAACATGAAGTTCCAATTATTATTACTTCTTTGAGACCTCCATCAGATTTAGTAAAAGCAATACATTCATATGGCGGACTTGTTTTTCACGATGTGATAAATACACGTCATGCTCAAAAAGCTGTCTCAGAAGGTGTCGATGGATTGATATTAGTTTGTGCTGGAGCTGGAGGCCATGCTGGAGCTTTATCTCCTTTTGCATTGCTAAGGGAAACAAGGGAATGGTACGAGGGAACAATTCTTTTAGCTGGGGCTATATCCGATGGTTTTTCTATTGCAAGTGCGTTAGCAATGGGAGCAGACCTAGCATATATAGGAACACGATTCATAGCGACTAAAGAATCTGAAGCAGATGATGATTACAAGAAAATGCTAATAGAAAGCGCATCAAAAGATGTTGTTTATACAAACTATTTCAGTGGAGTAAGTGGTAATTATTTATCTCCTTCAGTAGCTAGGGCAGGGATGGATCCTGAAAATTTACCAGCAGCAGATAAAACCAAAATGAATTTCAATTCTGGGGGCAATGCATCTAAGAAAGTTTGGAAGGACATTTATGGATCTGGACAAGGCATCAGTTCAATTAAGAATTCTCCTTCTGTTGAAGAATTGGTTAAGACAATGAAGGCTGAATTTGAACAGGCGACAGAAAGTTTTTCTGAGAAATTAAAAATTTATTAAATCTGAATCTGAAAATTGAGACCATACTCAGAGTCTAAATATTCTGAAGATTTTAAACCCAAAATAATCCCAAAGTATTTGTTAACGTTATAGATAATGTCCATGCCTAATTTAATATCCATGTCATTTGAAAAATCTACGATAAAATCCTGCCCCAAACATATATCACTATTTGGATTTGCTGCACAATCATAATTAACAAATTCTTCGTTAGCTAAAACTTCCTTAGAAAAATCTAAAAATATTTTACCCTCCCAATTATTTGCATCACCATATCTTATACCAGTTACAACATTTCCAAATGACTTATCATTATCAAACTTGGTATCGAAAGAAAAGCTCCTTAAACCTACCTCAGCATAAACATCAACAAAGTTATCTAGGTTTAGAGAAACAGACCCAATTGAAATAGAGTTTAGTAAATCTCCAATCCCGATATGAGCTCCGATTCTTAAATCAGTTACAGATTTTTCAAAGGAAGCCTCTTCATTATCAAGGCTTCTTATGTTTGTATTAAAAGCTGTTCTAGAAGTTGTTACATATAACGGACCAGGAAGTGGAACGCTTGCATACAGACCAAGATTATCTCCATCGCTATAAGAGAATGCTATTCCAAGATTGGCATACGAATATTCATTTGGCTCTTTACCAAGCCTTCCCTCTTTTGAATTAAGAATTAAACCTAGAAAAAGCAATATCAATAATCCTAGATTTTTGAGACTCATAATTTGATTGTAAAGATTACAGTTTTATTATCAAAGTTTTATAAAGATTAAAACTGTAGATGGTTTAAAGTATAATAGCACCGTGGACGTAGCTGGATTTGTAATATCAATTTTTGCATTGATTTTTTCAATGCTTGCTTTAGGTCTTGCTTTGAGAGCTATTTACATAATAGGAGTTAATGCAGGCCTTGCAAATAAATCGGCACCCAATCAACCTCCAACATCACCAAAGAAAAAACCTTCGGAATCTAAAAAACCAATTAGAGTTGAAGGCAATAAGATAATTTATAATGAGGACCCTTTAATTTATGTAATTGAGAATTTTATTTCAGATGAAGAGTGTGATCACTTCGTTCAAGAGTCAAAAGATAAGCTTGAAAGGGCAAAAACAATTGGCGGGAAGGATGGAATATATCATGAAAAAAGAACTGGCATGAATTGCTGGATATCTCATTCACAGTCAGAGTCCTCAAAAGCTATAGGCGATAGGGTTGCAGATCTTATTGGGTTTCCCTTACGAAATGCTGAATCTTACCAAGTAGTTTATTACACAGGAGGTACTGAATATAATGATCATCATGATGCATTTGATCATGAAACAGAAGAAGGAAGAAAACATTTAAAAAGGGGGGGGCAGAGGATATATACTGCTTTAGGCTACCTGAATGATGTTGAAGAAGGAGGCTCTACAGACTTTAGAGATTTAAATATATCAATACCACCCAAGAAAGGAAGCCTCTTAGTTTGGAAAAATATACTACCTGGAACAACTAAAGTTCACCCTGCATCCCTTCATGCCGGTCGCCCGGTTACAAAAGGGGAAAAGTATGCATTCAATCTATGGTTTAGGGAAAATAAATTTGTCTAAACAATGGATGTTTCTTTTATACTAGATGATCTCAATGAAGCTCAACGTGCAGCAGTAACATCTGAATCAAAAAATTTACTAGTCCTAGCAGGAGCGGGCTCTGGAAAAACAAAAGTCCTAGTTCACAGGATCGCATGGCTTATAAAAGCTTTGAATAACTCAACGCATAGTGTTTTAGCTGTTACTTTCACAAATAAAGCCGCAAATGAAATGACTGGAAGAATAGAAAATATTCTTGATGAACCAATTCCCGAGCTTTGGTGTGGTACTTTTCACTCAATTTCTAATAAGATTTTAAGAAGGCATCATAAAGAAGCAAATCTAGAAAGAGAGTTTTCCATACTTGATAGTGATGACCAGCTCAGAGTTGTAAAACGAGTTTTAAAATTTCTTGAAATCGATGATGATCAATGGCCAGCAGAAAAAGTTAGGTGGCAAATTAATAATTGGAAAGATGAAGGTTTAAGATCTAAAGATATTGATGAAAATGGTGATTTTAATATTGAAATTTTGAAAAAGATTTACTCAGAATATGAGAATTATTTAAAAAGAGAAAGTTTAGTAGATTTTGCAGAGCTAATACTTAAATCTTACGAGCTAATAAACGAAAATCAGGACCTTAAGAACCTATACAGAAAAAAATTTAAACATATTCTTGTTGATGAGTTTCAAGATACCAACTCAATACAATTTAAGTGGATAAAAAACCTTACAGGAGAGGAGAGTTCTGTAGTGGCCGTTGGTGACGATGATCAATCTATTTATGGCTGGAGAGGAGCAAAGGTTGAAAACATCACTGAATTTTCAAAAGTGAAAAATACCCAGATAGTGCGTCTTGAACAAAATTATAGGTCTACCGAAAACATTCTAAACGCAGCTAATGCAGTAATAGGAAAAAATTCTCAACGTCTCGGAAAAAAACTTTGGACTGATGGCGCTAAGGGAGACCCTATTGATGTTTATGAGGCCTATAGTGAACAAGAAGAAGCCAGTTTTGTTTCCGAAAATGTTCATCAAATTACTCAGGGTGGTGATCAATATAAAGATATAGCTGTTCTTTATAGATCAAATGCACAGTCACGTGTTATTGAAGAATTCTTGTTGCGACAAACAATCCCATATGTAATTTATGGAGGTGTTAGATTTTATGAAAGGCTAGAAATTAAAAATGTTATTAGTTACTTGAGGCTTTGCATAAACCATACTGATAACACTGCATTTGAAAGGGCAATTGCAGTTCCAACCAGAGGGGTTGGTGAAAAAACTCTGGCCTTGATAAGAGAGTCAGCGGTGGCACATGATATCCCACTTCTTCATGCTGCAAGAAGCCTTACAAATGAAGAAAAGATAAAAGGGAAAGCCAATAAATCAATAAAGAATTTTTTAAATTTCATCGATGGATCGTCCGAGCAGATACATAATTTACCACCAGATGAATTTGTCGAAATGATCATAAACCAAAGTGGTTTAATTGATCATCATTTAAAAGAGCGTGGCGAAAAAGGAAAAATTAGAATAGAAAATATCAATGAGCTCATCTCAGCGGTAAAGTCATTTGATACTGCTAATAAAAATGAAGATCTTTCGGATTTTGGGTCAGTTTTAGCTGCATTCTTAAGTTCTGTATCACTTGATATGGGTGAGACTCAAGCCAACAGAAATGATGATGCAGTTCAGCTTATGACATTACATTCTGCCAAAGGACTAGAATTTAAATATGTGTTCATAGTAGGAATGGAGGAATCCTTATTTCCTCACTCAAGATCATCAGAGAACATATCTGAGCTAGAGGAGGAGCGAAGACTTTGTTATGTAGGGATTACTAGAGCAAGGTCAAAGTTATATTTAACTTATACAGAATTTAGAAGGCTATATGGGCAAGATTCCTACAATCCCCCTTCAAGGTTTATCAAAGAAATTCCAAATGAACACCTAGAGTTTGTGAGACCAAAACAGTCCTACACAACAAGTTACTATGCAACAGTAAATTCAGAGGCAAAAGAAGAGAGCGAGCACGAATTTAATCTTGGTGATTCAGTATCACATAAAACTTTCGGGGAGGGAGTGGTTCTGAGTATTGAAGGAAGTGGAGATTCCAGCAGAATACAGGTAAATTTTTATGGAGTTGGCACAAAATGGCTTGTTGCGGCCTACGCATCTCTGGAAAAAGCAGAATGAAAACAGAGTTTATTAATAGAGGAACCATTGAATATCAAAAATGCTTGGAAGAAATGCTTGAATTAGTAAAGTCTAAACCACAAAACCATGTTGTATGGTATCTTGAACATCCACCAGTATTTACTTTGGGAATAAGTGAAAAAGAAATAGAAGAAAATCTTGATTCAAATCCACCAATTTTTAAGACAGATCGAGGAGGAAAGATAACCTATCATGGCCTTGGTCAAACGGTGTTCTATTTTATCTTAAACTTAAAGAAAACAGCCTTTAAACCTTCAGAGGTTACAAAAACAATATTAACCTACACATCTAATGTACTCTCTGAACTGAAATTAGATCACAAAATCAATGTTGATGATCCTGGAATATATGTTGAAGGAGAAAAGTTAGCCTCTATAGGCATGAGAATAAAAAATCATTTCTCTTATCATGGGATCAGCATTAACTATGATACAAATCTTGAGGAATTTAATAGCATTAATCCTTGTGGTCTTGAGGTCAGGGCTTGTAATTTATGTAACTATATAGATATAAAAAAAGATAAGTTTACAAATATGTTAATTAGAGCCTATAAACAAATGCTACAAGACAGATGAAAGATATAATTCCAACCGTTAAGATAGTCAATCATGCTGGGGTTAGATCAATTAAAGATGGCATGAAGTCAAATTCCTATTCTCATATTATTAGAGAAAATAAACCAAGGTGGATAAGAATTTCTGCAAATCAAAATAATAAAAGTTTTGAGCTTATTAAAGAGAGAACAAAAAATTTACATCTCAGTACAGTTTGTGAGGAAGCAAAATGTCCGAATCTCTCAGAATGTTGGTCTAGAGGCACTGCAACCTTTATGGTGATGGGAGATACGTGTACAAGGGCCTGCCAGTTCTGTTCTGTTAATACAGGCAACCCAAAAGGTTGGCTTGATAAAGATGAGCCAAATAAGATAGCCAGGACTGTTAAAGAGATGCAAATAAAGTATGTGGTTTTAACCTGTGTTACTAGAGATGACCTTGAGGATGGTGGTGCAAAACATTTCGCGGATACAGTTGAAGCAATCAAGGATACTGACAACAGCGTAGAGGTTGAAGTGCTTACGTCCGATTTTAATGGCGACGAAAATGCAATACGAACAATAGTTAACTCACCGATTAAAGTATTTGCACAAAACATAGAGACTGTTGAAAGACTTACTCATCCAATAAGAGACCCCAGAGCAGGGTACAAAAAAACATTGGATGTATTGAAAAAGGCAAAAATTTTTAATGAAGAAATGATTACAAAATCAAGCATAATTTTAGGCCTTGGCGAAACGGATGATGAAATTTTTAAAACATTTAAAGACCTTAGAGAGCACAATGTTGATATTGTTACTCTTGGTCAGTATCTACGACCAACCTTAAATCATCACCCAGTTGCAAGATGGGTAACTCCTGATGAATTTGAAATGTATAGGGTTGAAGGTTTAAAATATGGCTTTCTTGAAGTTGTATCTGGACCTATGGTAAGGTCAAGCTATAGAGCAGAGAGAGCACTAGAACTAAATAATGCAGGACTATAAATATGATTTTAATTTCACCAGCAAAAAGACTTACCTCGAAATTATCTGACAGAAAGTTAGTTTCTACAGAGGCGTTCTTTAAGGATGATGCCAATCTATTGGCCAGAAAATTATCCAAATTATCATCATTGGATCTACAGAAAATGATGGGCATTAGCGAAGACATTGCTGATCTAAATCAGCAGAGATTCAAAAACTGGGACAAACCTGAGGCTATAGAAAAAAGAGCAATATTTCAATTTGAAGGCGATGTTTTTAAAAATTTAGACGCCAAAAGCCTTGAAGATGAAGATCTTGAATACATGAATGAAAATCTGAGAATACTATCTGGAATTTATGGTCTACTAAGACCTTCAGACAAGATGAATCCTTACAGACTAGAAATGGGCACTAAGTCATTGCCTGGAGACTTAAAGAGTCTCTATGATTTCTGGGGAGATAGAGTTGCTACTCAATTAAAAAATGAAGCAGGAGAAAACTTAATTTTTAATTTAGCGTCAGATGAATACTTCACAGTAGTCAAAAAATTCGTAGACTTGGATAAAATTGCAAACTTTAAGTTTTACACTCAAAAAGATGGCGTTGAGAAAGTTATTGGAGTTATAGCAAAAAGAGTAAGAGGGGAAATGGCAAGATTTCTTATTAGAAATAGAATAAAAACAATTGAACCTATTAAAGCATTTGATTCGATGGGTTTTAAATTCAGAGAAGTTAATGGAAATGAGATTATATTCGTTCAGAAAGTTTAATCTTTCTTCTGCTCTTCCTCTATGAGTTGATCAACTAACTCTAGCATCTCATCTACCATTTCAAATGTTTCGTGAAAAGAATAAACAACTTGACGATCTCTGCTTAAGAGGACTAGACCCTCTCGGAGTTTTTTTAGGTTTTTAACGTTGCTCATGGTAAAGGGATATTCTAGTTTACTTTTGTATCAAATCAACTTTCAAAAAAAATTTGAAATCTCACTTAATTTAGTGATAACATACTCATCCATTGTTGCAAAATAAACAATGGTTATATTATAATATAGATAATTGTTATGAGTTATGCGCTAGCACTAGCAAATCCGGGGTCAGACATTGATAAATATCTTTCCCAGGTTTATTCCATACCTGTTCTCACAAGAGAAGAGGAGTTCGAGCTTACCCAGGAATTTTACAAAACAGAAGACGTTAAAGTCGCACATAAACTAGTAATTTCACATTTACGTTTCGTTGTTCATATAGCTAAGTCATATGCAGGTTATGGCCTACCAATCTCAGATGTAATTCAAGAGGGAAATGTTGGTTTGTTAAAAGCAGTGAAAAAATTTGATCCAGACAAAGGAGTAAGATTGGTTTCTTTCGCAGTACATTGGATAAGAGCAGAAATCCATGAATTTATTCTAAAAAACTGGAGAATAGTTAAAATTGCTACAACCAAAGCTCAAAGGAAACTATTCTTCAACTTGAGAAGCAAAAAGAAGGGCACTGGTTGGCTTACCGATGAGGAAGCAAAAAAGATTGCTAAAGATTTGGACGTTAGTCTAAAAGAAGTTATGCACATGGAGAATAGACTAAATTCAAATGATACAGCTTTTGACCTTTCATCAGATGATGAAGACGACGAAAAAGCTTTTTCTCCTAGCCAATATCTTGAAGACACATCATTCAGTCCTGAATTAATAGCAGAACAAAGTGATTACGAAAAAGTAAACCATGGGGCGCTTTTTAAAGGTATTGCAAACCTTGATAGGCGTTCACAAGATATTATCCGAACAAGATGGTTGGAAGATGAAAAGCTAACACTTAACGAATTAGCTGACAAATATAAAATATCGGCCGAAAGAATTAGGCAAATAGAAGCTACAGCCTTTAAAAAGCTGAAATCTTCTTTAGTAAATGTCTAGAAAAACTATTCTCCTTAACGGAAAACCACTCAAGACTGATTGTAAATTTCTCTCAGAAGCAATAAAAGAGTTCATACCAAGTGACAGACCCTATGCCATTGAACTTAATGGAATTATAATTCCTAGATCAGACCATTTAAAAACAATTATTACTGAAAATGACAAAATTGAAATCATATCTGCAGTTGGAGGAGGATAGTCTTTCTATAGGGACATCTAATTTTAGTTCCCGTCTTATAGTTGGAACAGGAAAATATGCTTCAGAGGAAGTTGCCAAACAGTCGATAATTAATGCTGGTTCTGATTTAGTTACTCTTGCATTAAAGAGGTATGACAAAAATGATTCCAATAATATTCTTAAACCAATCGGAAAAAAGAAGTTACTGCCAAATACTGCTGGTGTGCTCACTGCAGAGGAGGCAATAAGGTCTGCAAGGATTTCCCAAGACCTCTTTCAAACCAACCTGATTAAGCTAGAGATTATAAGTTCACCTAGCAACCTTGATCCAAATATGAAAGAGACTCTAGTTGCAGCTAAGCAGTTAGTAAATGGGGGTTTTGAAGTTTACGCTTATTGCGATAGAGATTTAAATAATTGTATTAAACTAGAGGATTTTGGTTGTGTGGCAATAATGCCCTTAGGGGCATCCATTGGTTCAGGCAGAGGCTTTGATAGTTTAAAAGAGCTCGAAATTCTAAGATCTAAAATAAAACAAATTATGATTGTTGATGCTGGTTTAGGCGCACCATCAGAAGCAGGTAAATGCATGGAAATCGGTTATGATGCTGTTCTTGTAAATACAGCAATTGCCAAAGCAAAAAACCCACCGTTGATGGCAGAAGCATTTAAAAATGCAGTAATTTATGGCAGAGCAGCTTATCATGCAGGAAGAATTGATATTACTAACAGCCCTAACCCAAGTTCCCCAACAAAATTTTTGTCGTGATAAGAACGTTTGGATCGCGTGCAGGAAGGCTATCAAAAACTAACAAACACTTTTTGCAACTAGAATCAGACTGCCTGTTAGATTTAGATAAATACATCAAAAAATCCTCTAGAGATGTCCTCATAGATATTGGTTTTGGAGATGGTATTTCGTTAAGTCAGGATATTATAAATAACTCAGAGATTTTATTTATAGGAATAGAAACCTATAAAAAAGGGATTTCAAGAATGATTGAATTCTATGAAACCAAACAAATCAAAAACTTATTACTGCACAATGGCTGCGCAAAAGAGTTCATAGAAAACCTTAAGACAAAAGTAAAATTTGTGAGGATTCATTTTCCTGATCCTTGGCCTAAAAATAAACATTCTAAAAGAAGGTTAGTAAGCATAAATTTTCTGCAGCTTCTTGCTCAAATTATGAAACCTGACGGCCTTATTCAGATTATTACTGATTCAAATGTGTATCAGCAACACATTAAAGAAGTACTAAGAAAGCAAAATTTTTTTGAGCAAATTTCAATTTTCCCTATAAATTATGCTGTTTCCACATTCCACAAGAAAGGGATGAAAAAAAACCATAAAATTAAAGAATTTAATCTAAAAGTTAAAATAATTTAATGCAATCCTTGGAAGAATTTCTAATAGCAAAATGTTTAAAGCGCGTTCAGATAATTGCAAAGCAAAAAAAGCAATTAATGGGCTTAAATCAAACCCCGCTGACGGTGGAATTATATTACGAAACACAGATACAGTTGATTCATAAAGTTGCTGGATGATCACCGTCAAAGAATTGTAAAGATTCATTCCAAACATATACAACCAACTCAACACCACCCCTGCTATTATTACAAACTTTAATATACTAATAAGGCTCATTGAAATCTTAAATACAGATAGGTTTAGCAGCCCAAGGAATCCTAAGTCTGGAAGCATTAAAAAAGCATATATGTAGTAAATTAATATTGCGGCAATCAAAAGACCAACATTAATTTTTTTATAATGAATGTTAAAAATCAATAACAAAGGAAACAGAATTATTTTTATTACTCTTGCTACCTTATTATAAGAATCTGATTTTGTGAGTTCGATTAGAAACAAGGTTAACAGTAGGTATATTACTATGTTCACAATTTGTGATATCACTTTCTTTCTCCAAAAATTATTGACCCTAACCTAATGATATTAGACCCAAAATCTAATGCTATATCATAGTCTTTTGACATTCCAAGTGATAGAAATTTTAGATCCTTATAAGTACCAGACAGCTCTTCATAAAGGGATGATATTTTTAAAAATTGTTTACGAATCATATTGATATCATCAGTATTCTCTGAGATGCCCATTAAACCTTGGATTTGAACAGTTTCCTTATAACTATCTTCAGAAAAAATATTTTTAATTTCTTCCGATGTAAAGCCACTTTTTGATTCCTCCTCTCCAAGCTTGAGTTGTAAAAGTATTTTCGGTTTATTATCTAGTCGAAGACTAACAATTTTATTAAGGACCTTAGGCCTTGATATAGAGTGAATGAAGTCTGAATTTTTGCAAATTTCTTTAATCTTGTTGGTTTGAATATTGCCTAAGAAATGCCAGATTATATCTTTTGGCAATTCAGCTCTCTTTTGTATTAGTTCTTGTAGATAGTTTTCTCCGAAATCTCTATGCCCATATTTATATAGATAAAGAATTTTTGATACTGGTTGCCCTTTAGAAACAGCAACTAACCTTATTTCCTTTGAGAGAGATTTTTTGATTCTGATATAGTTTTCAAGATTCATTGTTATTTTCTTTACACTCATGAATTTCTATGGAATCCATATTTTGTTGTCTAAAAATTTCTCTAGCATTATTGGTCTGTGATCTATTTTGAAATGGCCCAATGACTACCTTGTAATTATAGCCATTTGAGCTATCAACAGTCTCTATTATTCCTTTATAACCAAGATCATTCAGTTGATTTATTTGGCTTTGGGCCGCTAATTGAGACCTAAAGCTTCCCGATTGAGCATAATAAAGACATTTTTTAGAGCTAGCTGAATTTTGCGAATCAAATATTTCATAGCTTTTATTTTCAAGAATTGTTTGGAATTTATAGTCTAATTCTTCTAGTTCAAATTGTTTTAAATCTAATTGAGATAGATCTTCACGCAAATAAAGGGAAGAAACATAAACTATCAAAAATCCAATAATAAAGCTAAGAACCATTGTTGGCACAGCTTTTAATGGAAACTTTTTACTCTTAAAAGAAAAATTAGCCATTACATTTTAGAAAGAGGCTTCACACTTAATATTTCTAACCCATTTTTTAAAACAACCTGAGTTGCCTTTGTAATTAAAAGCCTGGAATTGGACACTTTTAAATCCTTTACCAAAACTGGATTAGTTTCGTAGAAGGAATGAAAGTTCGCAGCAAGCTCTTTTAAAAAGTGAACCAAAGAATGAGGCGACCTCTCGAGGGTAAAATTTTCAAGAAGTTTCGGGTAATTTACAATTTTATTTAGTAAATCAAAGTTTTTTGTAATTTCTTTTATATCAAATTCTTTAGTTAAATCTGGGGTTCTCTTATCAAGTATTGAACAACACCTTACATGCGCATATTGAGTATAGAAGTATGGGTTTGTTTTACTTTCCTCTTTGGCTTTTATTAGATCAAAGTCAATCGTGTGATCAGATTTTTTTTCAAGAAAGAAGAATTTTATTACGTCTGGTCCAATCTCATTTCTTAGCTGATCAAGTGAATAATAATCTCCTTTCCTTGTCGACATCTGCCTCTTTTTTCCGCTTTCAAAAAGGCTGACGAGCTGGTAAAGAATCACTTCAAGCGACTGATCTTCATTCTTTAAGGTATTGAAAGCAGAAGTAATTCTCTTTACATACCCATGATGGTCGGCTCCGAAAATATTAATATAATGTTGATAGCCTCTATCAATTTTATTTTTATGATAGCCAATATCAGTTAAGTAGTACGTTGGCTGTCCATTCTCACGCACAAGAACTCTATCTTTATCATCCCCAAAGCTTGTAGACTTAAACCATATAGCTCCATCAAGATCATAAGTTAAATTTTTACCCTTAATTTCATTAACTGACTGGAATAAGAGTGAATTAGCATCATCAAATTTCCCTACACTACTTTCATAAAACCACTTATCGTGATTTATCCCCATTTCCTTGAGGTCAGACTTTATAATTCTTACCATTTCTTTAACAGAAAAGTCTTGGATATTTTTCCAAACTTCAGGCTCTTCTAGCTGAAAAAATTCTATCAATTGATCTAATCTTTTGTCTGTATTAGATGAAAGTGAGACATCGGGTTTTAAAGTTTTTTTTAGTACATTTGTTTTTTGAAATTTTTCAGCTAAGCCTTTTATATAATCGCCTCGATAAAGTCCCTCTTTGTTAAGGTCATTTTTAAATGTCTCTAAAAGCACACTCAGTGCTAAGATGCTAATTTGCCTTCCCGCATCATTTACATAATATTCTTTGTCTACATTAAAACCTTGGCTCTCAAGTAAATTTGAAATTGCTACTCCTAAAACCGCGCCTCTTCCGTGGCCAACATGCAAGGGTCCAGTTGGATTAGAGGATACAAATTCAACCAATGCCTTTGAAGCCCTTCTTTTTTTAAAGGCCCAGTCATCTTCTTGTTGTACAGCATTCTTAATTTCGTCAACCTTGGCATCATCTGTTACGTAAATATTTATGAAACCAGGGCCATCAATACTTATACTCTTTATTAACTTTGATTCGAATCGTTTTACAATTTCCTTAGCTATCTCTCTTGGAGAAGATTTAAGACGTTTTGATAATTTTAGAGGGGCCGAAGAAGAGTAATCACCGTGTTCTTGTACATTACTTGGGAAAAAACCTAAATCTAATTCATCAAACTCACCTCTTTCAAATGAAAAAGCGCCGTCAATAGATTCAAAAAGGCTTGTGTTAAGTAAATTAAATATTTTCACTTGCTAGCTCTGCCAACGTAAGACCCATCTCTTGTGTCAATCTTAATTTTGTCACCCTCATTAATAAACAATGGCACATTTACTTCTTTTCCAGTACTTAGGGTTGCTGGTTTAAGTGTATTTGAAACAGTATCACCTTTCAGCCCTGGTTCAGTGAAAGCAATTTTTATCTCAACAAATGTTGGAGGTTCTATTTTTAGGACTTCACCATTCCAGAATAGAATCTTGCAAACCTCTTCCCCTTGCAACCAGCTTTCAGCATTATTAAGGCTTTCTTTTGATACCTCAATTTGTTCATAAGAACTTTGGTCCATAAATATAAAATTTCCCCCCTCGTTGTACAAATACTGAAAGTCTTTTTCTGAAATATCTGCTGCTTCAACACTCTCTCCTGTTTTAAATGTTCTTTCCCAAACCTTTTGTGTTCTCAGGTTATTTAACTTTGTTCTCATAACAGCTTGACCCTTTCCTGGTTTATGGAACTCATAAGAAATAATAGAGCAGGGCTCATTATCGAGAAGAATTTTTAAACCTTGTTTAAATTGATTCGTTGTATATTTCATAGATAATTTTCTTTAAATTTTAGTATCATAATAAATAGGTAACTATTATGGCAGTTAAACTTACACAACAATTAATTTACTATTTTATCTCAGCTTTAATAATTCTACTCTCATTTTTTTTAGGAAACCTGTTGATAGACCAAGATACTGTTGTAAGCCCAACTGGTGCAGTTCTTATCATATTCGTTATCCACTGGATCATGTTCATACCTTCTTTTATTTTTCAAACTGAAAAGTTTTATGATCTGACTGGTTCAATTACTTATGTGTGTTCCATGACCTATTTGCTAATAAATCAGTTTAAACAAAATGATTCTTCAATCACTGGTTTCCCAGGCCAGTGGCACCTTGATATAAGTTCTCCCGTTCCTATGATTGCTTACCTGTGTGTAATGATTTGGACACTGCGTCTTGGTATATTTCTTTTTATGAGAGTTATGAAGGATGGGGAAGATAAAAGATTTAGAAAAATTCTACCAAGCCTTTCTAACTTGTTTATGGCTTGGAATTTATCTGCCACCTGGGTAGTAATTCAGACACTTCCTGTAATGGTCGTTCTTTCTGGTAATTTAAGTGAACCAACAGGACCATGGATTTTGCCATGTGCATTGCTAGGCCTGGCTTTATGGCTTTATGGTTTCTCTTTTGAAGTAATAGCTGATAACCAGAAAACGAAGTTTAAAAAAGATCTATCAAATGAAGGTAAATTTATTAAAGAGGGCTTATGGAGCAAATCAAGACACCCTAACTATTTTGGGGAGATAGTTCTATGGTTAGGACTTTCTATAATTTGTTTACCCTATATGTCAGGTTTTCAATATATAGCATTAATATCACCAGTATTTGCATTTCTTCTTATTTATTATGTAAGTGGTGTTAGCATGCTCGAGGATAAGGCAAACAAGAAATGGGGCAATGATCCTGAGTATCAAAAATATAAGAAAGAAACGCCAATTTTCATCCCAAAACTCTAAAAATACCAATTTTTTTTAAATTTAAGGTAAAAAAACATTGGAAACGCTTTTTTAATCTTTGTTGTATAATAATAATGGGTTATATTTTACGATCAAGTTTTTTAAAGGGGTATAAAAAAAATGAAGAATTACATAGCTTTATTAGCAATAGTCTCTGGTCTAGTTTTTAGTGAGAATAATGAATTGAATCAAATTCTTGTTGAGAACGCTGATAATATCAATCTTTCTGAAGAATCTCAGCAGGAAGTTGACTCACTAGCAGTAGAAAAAGATTCTCTTTTAGCAGAATGGAAAGTTGTTGTTAAACAGGTTGAAGGTTTAAAAATCTATAACGAACAAAAAAGACGACAAATCAAAGCACAAGAAGAAAGACTTGTTACACTGGAAGAACAAACACGCCAAGTTGTTGTTATACAAAGACAAATACCACCACTTATGCAAAGGATGGCTGATAGTCTTGAACAATTTGTAAACTTGGATGCCCCCTTTTCTTTAAATGAAAGATTAAAAAGGGTTACCCAAGTAAGAGCAACTCTGCTTGATCCAAGAGTGACTGCTTCAGAACAGGTGAGACAAGTTCTAGAGGCATACAATATTGAGAGAGAATACGGCAGAACAATTGAGACATATGAAGATTCCATTGTGCTTGATGGAGAAGAAAAGGTTGTTAATATTCTTAGAATTGGAAGACTTGCACTAATGTATCAATTGAAAGACCAAAGTGAAGCAGGAATTTGGAATGCTCAATCCAATTCTTGGGAGGAAGTTAGTGGTTATCGATTACCAGCCAGAGACGGTATAAGAATGGCAAGTAAAACTGCCCCTCTTGATCTTCTTGCTGTGCCAGTAAAAATTAAAGGAGATGAATAATGAATTTTATTAGTAAATATTTTTTAACACTTCTCCTTTTTGTAAGCTTCTCATCCATTTCACAAGAATCAGAAGAAGCCGTACCAACTAATTTAGATAAATTATTAGAACTTGTGAAAGAGGGTAAAGATCAAGAACAAGCTGAAAATGATCAAAGAGAGGAAGAATTTAAAAACTCAAGAAATCGTCAGCAAGAGATCCTTAGCGCCGAGCAAAGAGAGCTAGCAAGACAAGAGAGAATAGCTGACGAGTTGGAAGAAATTTTTAGAGCTAATCAAGAATTATTAAGAGTTGCTGAGGAGGCCTATCTGAAACAATTAGGGTCTCTAAACGAGCTGTTTGGACACATGCAGAGCATAAGCACTGATTCAAGAGTAACTTTTGAAACATCACTAACTGCAGCAGAGTTTGGAAAAGAAAGAGAGTCATTTCTTGGTGATTTAACAAGAAAAATGGGCGAATCAACACAGTTACCTACAATTTCAGAGATTGAAAGAGTCTGGTATGAGATTATGCGTGAAATGAAAGCAACTGGTGAAGTTGTAAAATTTGAAACTGATGTTATCAATGTAGACGGAACTCAAGTTAGTTGTGAAGTTGTTAGAGTTGGTGTTTACAATGCTGTTTGTGGAAATAAATATTTAGAATATGTTCCTGCAAAAGGCCAATATCAGTTTCTTGCAAGACAACCAGCTGGCAGGTACACAGGTTCTGCTGGAAGAATTTCAAGGGCTGATGCATCAAGCGGCTACGTAAGTTTTTCCATAGATCCAAGTGGGCCTTCAGGTGGTGCTTTACTCGCTAACCTTATACAGAATCCTTCATTACTTGAAAGAATTGATCAAGGTGGAATTATTGGATATATCATCCTAGCTATTGGTGGAATAGCTCTTGCATTTGCTATCTACAAATATGTAATTCTCTATCTAATGAATAGAGATGTAAATGATCAACTTGGAAGTGATCATGCAGGTGACAATCCTTTAGGAAGAGTACTCAGTGTTGGTCAAACACATATGAAAGATGAGATTGACAGATTAGAGCTGAAGCTAGCTGAAGCTATAATGGCGGAAAGGCCTAGCATTGAAAGGGGAATTAGTTTTGTAAAAATTGTTTCAGTTGTTGCTCCGCTAGCAGGTTTGTTAGGAACGGTTACTGGTATGATTATTACTTTCCAACAAATTACCTTGTTTGGTACTGGTGATCCTAAGATTATGGCAGGAGGAATTTCCCAAGCTCTTGTGACAACTGTATTAGGTCTAGTTGTTGCAATACCTACCACACTGGCTCACTCATTCTTGCAATCATCAGCAAGATCAGTCGTTGATGTTCTCGAAGAGCAGGCAACAGGTATAGTGGCAGAAAAAGCAAAATAATTATGTATTTTCTTACGGAAGTTTATATAGCTTTAAGAGATTTCATGGAATCTGGAGGCCCAGTGCTCTGGTATATTGCCTTACTAGTAACCTTTATGTGGGCTTTGATCCTTGAGAGAATATACTACTTTTTATTTGTTCACGAGGAAATAGCAGGGACTATAAGAAAAAGATACTTGGAGATGTCATTTAAAACACCTTGGCATAAGTATCAGGCAAAAAGTAGGCTGATTTCAGAAGGAAAAATTTCGATAAATAGAAATGTGCAACTCATCACAGTCTGCATTGCGTTATGCCCACTCTTTGGATTAATGGGCACTGTAACTGGAATGATAGAAGTATTTCAAGTTATGGCTTTCACCGGAGGAGGTGATGCAAGATCAATGGCAGGAGGTGTTTCAAAAGCAACTCTTCCAACTATGGCAGGCATGGTTTCTTCGCTATCAGGCGTGTTGGTTATGATTTGGATAAAAAATAAAGTGGAAGAAAATGAATTACTAATGGGCGAATATGTTACACACAGCCCTGTAAAAGGAGATAAATAATGAGAAGAACTGCAATTTCAGCCGCATCAAGAGAAGAAGAAAGCGAAATAAATTTAACACCTATGTTGGATGTGGTGTTCATAATGCTGATTTTCTTTATTGTTACAGCTAATTTCATCAAAGAGCCCGGACTTGAGGTAAATAGACCTGACTCAGATACATCGGAGATTCAAGAAAATGCTGCGATTCTCATAGCAATTGGTAACAATGATGAAATCTATATGGATGGAAGGCGTATTGATGTAAGGCAAGTAAAAGCTAATGTTTTAAAACTTTTAGCTGATAATCCTCAGGGCTCAGTTGTGATACAAGCTGATGAGGCAGCAAGTGCTGATGCCATAATTCAAGTTATGGATGGCTCAAGAGACGCTGGAGTTTTTGACATTTCTTTGGCTGCAGAACCAAATTAAATAAATGATTACAGTAGGAAATTTTGTAATAACAAGAAGACATCTATTCATTTCAGGCGCTCCTGTTGCTGGTTTTTTATTGTTTCTTTTTATGGTTGCCCTAATAAGTACTGGAGATGCTGGAGATATAAATAAAGGTCGTAAAATTGGAAATGTTATCATGCCTGAAAGAGAGATTGAGACATTGATTACTGATGAGATAGAGCCTCCACAAGAACCTGAAACAGCACCACCAGAGATTGCTCCTCCTCAACTTGATGTTACACCAATAGCTGTCTCAGCCTCCTTGAGCAAGCCTCAAATAAATTTTAATTCTGGGAGTGGTTCCATGTTTAGAGACGGAGAATATATTCCTCTTTTTAAAGTTCAACCTGTTTATCCACGAAGAGCACAAGAAAGAGGGACAGAGGGTTACGTAATTGTTGCCTTCACTATTACAGAATCTGGCACCATAACTGATCCATATGTCATTGAAGGAAAATGTAGATCAGTAACTAATAGAAGTGGAGATTTTAATAATTGTACTATGTTTAATAGCGCTACAATGAGAGCAGCACTTAAGTTAAAATATAAACCTACAGTTAGAGATGGAAGGCCAGTAGCGGTTGAAGATGTTCCGCACAAATTCACATTTGAACTGGAGGAGTAGTTATGCTGAGATTTATACTATTAACAACAATTTTATTCTCTTTTAATTCATTCGCTGATGAAGTTGACGGATTACCAGAATTAGCTACTGAATCAGAGAAAAGAAAGCTTCAAAATAAAAGGTCAAAGGTCTTAACCCCTTCGGTTGCAAAAAGAGTCCAAAGAATAGTTGAAAATCTAGATCAAGCAGGGCAGCTTGAAGAGGCAAAAGCCATCTTATTAAAGGAAGCAGCAAAAGATAAATCTGTCAAAGCTGCAAGAGAGGCCTCTGCTAAAGAAAAAGACAGAGAGATTGCTAGGGCTGTTAAGAGAGCCGAAGAGGAATTGCTAGGTCTTAGAGAGAGGTTTGATAACTTAAAAAGTTATGATAAATCAATGTTCTACTATTACAGAGCGTATGTAAATCTTGCTTACAAAGATGATTTACTTGGTGCGCGAAGTGATTATCTAAACTTAGTTAAAGAAAAAGATGCTCAAGAGAGAATTAAGTTAGCAGCTTATTACACAATTGCACAGCTATACCTTTCAGAAGAGGATTATGAAAGAGGGATAAGCTATTTAATGAGATGGTTTAAAACAACAGATGAACCAACTTCTCAAGCCTATGTTCTTCTAGCGCAGGCATACTATCTACAAGAACAATATCAAAAATCTTTTAATGTAATGATGGCAGCAAAAAGTTTGTCAGATAGTACAGGTGCAAGATTTAGAGAAAACTGGTATTCAATCCTTTTAGCTACGATGGGTGAGCTTAAAATGAGGAAAGAACAAATTCCATACTATGAAGAAGTGCTTGAGCTGTACCCAAAGAAAAGATATTTTGTTAATTTAGCCGGTCTTTACAACGAACTTGACAGGGCTAGAGATTATACATCTCTCTTAAAAACAGCGTATCAAAAAGAGCTCTTAGACAAATCTGCTGAGTTTCAATCTTTATCACAAATGCTGCTAGCAGCTGGTAACCCTTATTGGGCTGCAGAGGTAATTTTAACAGGGCTTTCATCAGTTGCTGGTCTGCAAGTTATTGATCAAGAATGTGCGTTAGGAAAAGTTTTAGACGAAAATGGAGATTTAGTTGTTGGCAGAGATGGGATACCAATTGAAGAGATGGTGTGTGAAGATATTTTGGGACCAGCTTTTGTTAAAGCAGGATCAGAATCTGCACTCGATAAGGAAGCTAAGCCTTTTTTAGAGGAAGACAAAAGAAATTTAACGATTCTTGCTGAATCTTTAAGAGCTGCACAAGAAAGGACCCAAGCAATTTCAATCTTCGAGAAACTTGCCAAACTTACAGATGATGGAGAGGCTTATATAGCAATAGGAAACCTTTTTTATCTTGAGAATAAAATTGATAAAGCGATCAATTCAATTAATAAAGGTTTGGAAATTGGAAAACTCAAAAATCCAGGTTTTGCTCAACTTACGTTAGGGCAAGCACTTTTTGAGCTACAAAGGTTTGATGAGGCAAGAGATGTTTTCACAGTCGCATCAGAGAGTGAAAAAGATTCTGTAAGTAAATCAGCAAAAGCGTGGCTTAAATATACAGATAATGAGCAAGAAAGAGTGAAGAATCTCGAATTAAGAAGAGAGTTTATAAACTCTTAACCTTTAGATACTCTTTTATAGAAAAATCATATTCATTTATATTAGAGCTGGAATAATTCTTCGAACTAATCTCATTCCATTTGCATAGATCGAATTTTGGGAAGTAGACATCTCCCTCGAGTTTGTCAGCTTCCACCCAGGTAATTACAAGTTTGTCTAAAAAATTGAAACCTTCTTCAAACACTCTAGACCCACCAATTAAAACAGCTTCATTTTGCCCAGTACTACCACAAAAATCTTTTGATATCTCCAAGGCGTCGTGAATGCTTCTTGTATAACTGATTTCTTCTTCTGTCCCATCCTGACTAGAGATAACAATATTAAATCTATTTGGGAGGGGCCTCCCTATTGACTCAAAAGTTTTCCTTCCCATTATAATTGGCTTATTTAATGTGTAATCTTTAAAGTGCTCCAAATCATCTTTTAGCTTCCAGGGTAGATCATTATTTTTCCCTATAAGTAGCTTTGAATTCATAGCAACAACTGCAGATACAATCATATTGCTACTTTAGCTGGGATATGCGGATGAAATTGGTAATCTAACAATTCAAAATCGTCAAAAGAAAAATCATCTATATTATTTTGATTCTTTATTTTAATTTTTGGGGCTTGTAAGGGTTTTCTTGATAATTGTTCTTCTGCTTGTTCAATATGATTTAGATAAAGATGCACATCGCCAAACGTATGAACAAAGTCGCCTACCTCTAGATCACATACCTCAGCAACCATGTGTGTTAGGAGTGCATATGAAGCCATATTAAAGGGGACTCCTAAAAAGATATCAGCACTTCTTTGATATAGCTGACAAGATAGTTTTCCATCTTGCACGTAGAATTGAAAAAGAATATGGCATGGCGCTAATGCCATGCTGGGGATGTCTGCCACATTCCAGGCGCTAACAATATGTCGCCTGCTAGAGGGGTTTTCTTTTATTTGATTGATAACACTAATAACTTGGTCATATGTTTGTCCGTTACTCTGCCATTTTCGCCATTGTTTACCATAAACTGGGCCAAGATCTCCGTTTTCATCTGCCCACTCATCCCATATCCTTACACTGTTATCTTTTAGGTATTTTATATTTGTTTCCCCTCTAAGAAACCAGAGGAGTTCATAGGCCACTGAATGAAAATGGATTTTCTTTGTTGTAAGCAATGGAAACGATTCATTAAGATTAAATCTCATCTGGTGGCCAAAAATTGAAAGAGTCCCCGTTCCGGTTCTATCCTCTTTATGGCCGCCTTTTTCTTTTACTTTTTTAAGTAGATCAAGATACTCTTGCATTATTATTTTTAAGAATTAATAATCCTAATAATATCATAGGAATAGATAACAACTGACCTTGAGATAAAAAACTAAACAGTAAAAAGTCATATCCATATACATAATCTGGAACTCTAAAGAATTCTGCAGCCGATCTGGCTACACCATAACCAATTAAAAAAAAGGCAGAGTGTTTTCCAAATGAGTTCTGATTTCTAGAGAGTATATTCAAAAAAATAAATAATACTAATCCCTCAAGGAGAGCTTCATATATTTGCGATGGATGTCGAGAAATCTGATCAGGATCTGTTGGAAAAATCATTCCCCAACTTACATCTGTTGGTCTTCCATAAAGTTCAGAATTTATAAAATTTGCGATTCGACCAAAAAAAAGAGCGATTGGTATCGAGGGCGATATCCAGTCTGTAATCTCAAAAAACCGAAGATTATTTTGCTTACCAAAAATAAACATGGAGAGCATGACACCTATTAAGCCTCCATGAAACGACATCCCTCCTTGCCAAATCTTAAAAACATAAAATACGTCATCAAGCTGGAGGTGCATTTCATAGAAAAGTACATTCCCAATTCTTCCTCCTATTACTGCTCCAAAAAAAAGACCATATGTAAAGATTAGGTCACTCGTTTGCTCATTATTTAAACCGATATTAAATTTTTTTCTTGTTGAGAGCACGTGTAGATAAACCAAGTAAGCTCCAAGTACATAAGATATCCCATACCAATATATATTAATTGAGTCGCCCCAAAAGCCAGATATTGGAATGCTAACCGCAACAGGATCAATAAAATCAGGGTAATTCATTATTTCATAAACCAATAAACTGCAACAGGTATTAGGTGAACAGCAAATATAAGCTGCAAGAATTTATCATTTAATTTGTGTGCAAGTTGTGTGCCGAGTTTTGCAAAGAAATAACTAAATATTGTTATTCCCAATACACCTGGAAGGTAGATATACCCTAAAGAGTATTCTGGTAAAGCATTCAATCCATATCCAAGTATCATATAGGAGGTTGCAGCAATAATTGCAATTGGAAATGCGCAAGCTGCTCCAGTTCCTACAGCTTTTTTCATCTCCATCCCAGAAATTTTAAGGAGAGGAACGCTAAAAATACCACCACCTATCCCAAATACCGAAGATAAGTACCCAATAACACCTCCCGAAATATTGAAATAAAGAAATCCTGGTTCTTTTTTGGCACGAGGCATTTCAAGATTGATGAATAAACGTAATGACATGATAGTTACAAATATAGCAAGCATCTTTTTAAAAAGATCTCCTTCTATACTCACGACAAATGTTGCACCAAACCCAGCACCAAATAGAATCCCAAAACTTAATTGAAGAAATCTTGGAATGGATAAAGATTTTTTCTTATAGTGGGAGTAGGCTGCTGATGATGAGGTAACAATAATGCAAGCAAGAGCAGTTCCAATTGATAGTGGTATCGCAATTTCTTCGTCCAGACCTCTTTCAGTTAGAATGAAATGCATTACAGGAACTATAATTAAACCACCTCCAACACCAAATAGGCCTGCCATTGTTCCAGTAACAATTCCTACAATTGCGAAAATTATTATATCAATCATCCTGTTTAAGCTTTTTTGTTTCCCTATCACCAATAGACACTAGCTTTTGAACTCTAGAGGAAATTGAGCCAGTTCCATCAAAAAGCTTATTTTTCGCATCATCAAACTTCTTTTGACTTTGATTAATTGAATTACCTAGACTTTCCATCACATTAGTAAACCCATTGAGTTTTTCAACTAATTTCTGAGCCTCTTCATAAACCATAAAAACACTCTCTTTCTGACCATCTATTCTCCAAAGGTTTTCAACCATTTTTATAGATATATGTAATTGAGACGGACTAATCAAAGCAATTTGTTTTTTTGTAGCATATGTCAAAAGCTCCCTATCGAATTTTAAGGCTACATTTAATGCATCATCTATTCCAAGAAATAAAAAGGTGATATCTGGTGTAGTTAATTTTTTAATCTCGTTATATTTTGTTTCATTCAATTCTTTAATCCTATCTCGAAGGTTCTTTGAATGTTTTTTCCCATATTCTTCTCTTTTTTCATTTTCAGCGGAGCAATAGTTATCATATTCTCTAAACGAAAACTTTGAATCTATAACGATATGCCTTTTTTGAGGTAGATATATTACAGCGTCAGGCCTTTTATTTTTTACGCCATCATCATTATTGACCGTGAAATTCTCTTGGAGCTTGTAGTGGACACCTTCCTCTAAACCAGAATTTTCTAACAAAATCTTTAATTTCATTTCACCGTAATCTCCTTGTGTTTTACTATCCCCCTTGAGAGCCTTTGTCAGATTTGTTGTATCGCTTGTAATTTGATTTGTTTTTTCAATTAGACCATCTATTGTGGTTTTGGTCTCAACATGAAGTTTTAATTGTTGCTCAGAATTTCTTTTAATTTCATCTTCAAATTCTTTTATCCTATCTCTAAATGGTTCAATAACTTTCTCCAAACTTTCTTTAGATAAATTTTTATAATCATTCTCTTGTTCTTTAAACGATTTTGAAATTCTGGATGTAAAATAAAAAAGACTTCCTATAATTATTAACCCTAATACCGTTATGATTAGAAAAACTGATAAAATTATATACGTTGTATTCACATGAGTATTTTAGAACAAATTAAGACTGAACTCCCATGGCTAGATGATAAAGTCGCCTTTGATTTAACAAGAGGCAAGCCGTCCCCTGACCAATTAAGTATGACAGAAAAGACTTTTAGCAGTCTTGCTATGCCTTTTGAAATGGATGGTATCGATTTAAGAAACTATGGCACACCGGAAGGAATACCATCTGCAAGAGAACTAGGCTCTAAGATTCTCTCAACACCCTTTGAAAGAACCCTTGCACTTGATAATTCTTCTTTAACAATAATGCAGCAAATATTGTCATGTAGCTATCATTTAGATTTCTCAAGAAGCAGCTTATCTGCTAAAAGTAAATTTTTATGTCCAGTGCCAGGCTATGACAGACATTTTAAGCTTTTAGAAAATTTTGGGATCCAGATGATACCAATGCCATTTCAAAGTGATGGGCCTGATCTTCTGTCTTTAAAAGAACTATTGAACGAACATAAAGACATACATGGAATAGTGTGTGTGCCACGGCACTCAAATCCAACTGGTCATGTTTATTCAGATCAAAACGTAAGAGAGATGTTTAGCCTCTTAAAAAAAAGAAGTAATAATTTAATGATACTTTGGGATAATGCTTACGCATGCCATGATCTTAAAAGCACAGAATTACAATTACCTATCTTTGGCATGGCTGAGGAGTACGATCTTCAAGATAATTTATTTGTCATTGGTTCGACATCAAAGATTACATTAGCAGGTTCTGGAATTGCTTTCTTTTCAAGCAGTCAAATCAATAATAATAAATTTGTTGATTACAGAAATTCTCTTACACCTGGACCAAATAAAATAAATCAAGGGCTGCATGTAAGCTACTTCAAAAAAGTTAGTTTAGAAGAACAAATGTCAGAATTAAGACAACTTCTGCTTCCTAAATTTGATCTTGTTGACGAGCATTTGTCTAGATTAAAAGAGCAGGGGCTTTGCAATTTTACGAGCCCGTCTGGAGGTTATTTTGTTTCTTTTGACTCAATACAAGCTAAAGCAAGCGATATCATTAAAAATTGTGGAGATCTTGGTCTTACCCTTTTGCCTATTGGTTCCTGCTTTCCTTATAATAATGATCCTAATAATTCAAACATAAGAATTGCTCCAACCTGTCCTGACCTTGCTACACTCGATAAGTGTTTAAATATATTTACAAAAGTTGTAAAAAAATTGAACTAACTTAATTCACTTCAGTCAAAAGAATAAGATATAACTTAAATGTGAAGTTTAGTCATAGTCTGCCCAAATTATATTTGCGGCAACTGACCTGAAAGGGCGCCACTTCCTTGCTATTGAAGTCATATCCTCAACTGTTGGGCGCGTTTTCAGGTCTTTTAGTCTTCTAACTCCCTCTTGCAGGCCAATATCATTTTCAGGCCAAATATCAGGTCGATCTAAAGATGCCATTAGGTAACAATCAGCAGTCCATTTTCCTATACCTTTAAATTTGCAAAGATAACTTCTTGCTTCCTCATCTGTCATATCTACAATTTCTCCATAGTTAAGATTTCCATTTTTTTCCTCTGTCGCTATCCCTTGTAAATATGAAATCTTTGGTCCACTTAAACCTGCTCCTCTAAGATGTTTTATAGTTAATTCCAGAAATCTATCTGCACTCACATCATGCATTAGTGTTTTTACCTTATTTTTTATTGAGTTTGCTGCCTGAACAGAAACTTGTTGCTCGATGACAAGATATAAGATACCAGCAAACCCCTCTGGTCGACGAAAAAAATCTATTTCTTCTTTTGAGATGATCTTTTCAAAACATGGTTCAACTTTAAGAAGGTGTTTAACACCATCACTATAAAGGGTTTTGTTCACCTTTTTTGCATTCCTTTCGCCATCATAAAGCTTAAGAATTCATCAAACTTGTCTTGACCAAAAAAGTACTTACCATCGTGCACTAACAGCGGTACTCCATGATGTCCTGCAGCAAGTTGTTCTTCTTGATTTTTTTTTATATCAGAAATAATTTTTTCTTTTTGATCAGTTACTTCTTTTTCTAACTCTTTTAGATTCAAACCAACCATATTACAAACTTTATTTAAATTATCTTTTTCATACCATCCCATATGACTGCCAAATATATTATTTGATAAAGCTTCTGCAAAATTTATACCTTGACCATGGTAGTGTGCAACTTGACCTAAATGACAGACATAAAAAATATACGGTTGCTCTGATGAAATTCTTCCTGTTAGAAGATTTTGTCGTATTGGGTCTGGTTTAGGTCTAAAAAATGGCATTCCTAATTTTTTAGCAACTCTGCGGTAGTCCAATAGACGCCAAAAAAAATACGTAAACATATTTCTATATCTAAAGAAGTTTGGCTCTCTAATTGCTAATGGGTATACCAATTTAAAGTTAACATCTACTTTATATTCTTCAGTAAGTTTTTTTATTCGTGGAAGGATGAAGTAAGAATAGGGACTTCTATAAGAAAAATAAAAATCAACTTTCATCTCAATATATTATCATTTAGTATCTTTATTAAGGGTACAAAATGAGCGGAAAAGTATATATCGTTGCAAATCTTGAAGTAATTACAGATAGAAACAAGTTTAGAGATTATGAAAGAGGGTTGGTGAAATCATTAGGACGACATGGTGGAACCTTACATTCGTTTAGTGATAATGTTGAGTGCTTAGAGGGTGATAACCCACCAAAAGGAAGGCTGGTAATATTTTCATTTCCTACAGATCAGAATGCCGATGCATGGTGGGCTGATGAAGAATACCAAGAAGCATCTAATATAAGAAGAAAATATTCTGTAACTAACTTTATAGCCAAGCTTGTTGAATTGCCACCAAGAAATTAGTTTGTAACCCAAACTGACTCTTCATCTTCAATAGGACCATCTTCGCTTACTTCCTTGAGAGTACGATCAATTTCTATATTAGCTAAGAGAGGTGGCTTATATAGTGTTTCTGTTGCCCCATCTGAATGTTGCTTAATCAGAGCTAAAAGCTCAGTAGTTTTTTCTGGATGCTCTAACGAAAGTTCTATCTGCTCCGTTGGATCTTCTGCCAAATTATATAGCCATTTTTTATCTGGATAATCTGATACTTGTAGCTTCCAATTATCTTGAATGACAACTTTGTTATGTCCTGTTTTCCAAAAGATTGGCCTTGAATTTAGATCGTATTGATTTGAGAACAGATCAATCCCGTCTACTTCATGTTCTAGAAGACTATCAACTAAACCATGAATGGTTGGCATTATATCAATATGGGTTGCTCTTTGAGTTAATTGCCGCTGCTCTATCCCGTCTTTCCAAAAAATTAAAGGTACTCTTATGCCTCCTTCAAACAGTGTTAACTTCCAACCACGGTAAGGCGAATTTATATATCTAAGTCCAATATATCCTGCGCCACCATTATCACTTGTAAAAATAATCCAGGTATTTTCACTCAAACCATTTTCTTGTAATGATTCCACTATCCGACCAACGCTTCGATCAAGAGACTTTATCATTGCTGCATAAACTCTCTCAACATGATCACTAATATATGTAAGCTCATCATAATCAGATTTAAGTGCTTGTAGAGGCGTATGAACTCCCCAATGAGCTAAATATAAAAAGAAAGGTCTATTCTTGTTCGATTCAATTACTTTGATAGCCTCATCTGTATAGTAATCTGTGAGGTATCCCTTTGGTTCAAACCAATTATCTCTTTCTGAACTCTCGTTAAATGAGGCTGCGTAGTCCAATATGGCCCATAAAAATTTATCAATCGGATCCCATGGCAAATATGCGTTAACAACATTTGGATCATTCTCAGGCATGAAAAGTCCACTAGCCATCATTAAACTTTCATCAAAACCTTGTGTTAGTGGAGCAAATTTTGGCCCTCGACCCAGATGCCATTTTCCAATATGAGCAGTGTAATAGCCAGCTTGGTTCAATGTTTCTGCAAAAGTAATTTCCTCAGGAGGTAGACCCTGATTATCAAATAAAGGGTTGTTTTCTACGTTTTCAGAGAGATATCGGGTTTCCTCTGGATTGAAAAGATTTATAGATCTTGCCATTCCGTCCGGAACTGGGGTAAATTCATATCCAGTTGATGATGCATATCTCCCAGTAACAATCATTCCTCTCGATGGGGCACAAGTTGCACTTCCAGAATAAGCATTCTTAAATTTAATGCCTGTGTTTGCAATAAAATCTATATTAGGTGTATTCACTGTGCCAGACGGATCAAGGTTGTCATAGTTGGTCATATCATTAATGCCAAGATCATCAGCAACTATGACAATAATATTTGGCCTAGGATCATCTCTTAGATCTGGTCCTTGCTGCCATATCACTTCTTGGTTTGGCCCTACATTATCTTTAGGAGAAGCAATTTGAACTAATATTAAAAATAGTATTTCTTTCCAAAAAATAAAACCTAACCCAACAATGATTAAGATACCAAATATCACCCTTTTCATTTTTTCCTTATATAAATCAATACTCCGAAGCCAATTATAAAAAATATTAGTATTGCAGGTGGGATTAGTTCAGCAAGCCTTCTCTTTGCTGTATTTACCGTCATCTCATCAGCCCAATAATAGTCTGACCCTAGATCAACAACTCCATTTTTTTTAACATATTCATTGTAATTGTTTAATAACTGTCTAAATATTTCAGGTTTCTCTTTTGCAAGATCATCAGTTTCTCCAGGGTCGTTAGTTAAGTTATATAGATGCCAAATATTATCTCCCGTGGGAGGCCTATTGCGTAAGATTTTATAGTCACCTTGATATAAAGCTGAATTACCAGTTACCTCTAATCCAATATATTCGTTTTCGTCATAAACTTTGTCTGACGAACCCTGCAAGACCTGATCTAATGACTTACCTATAATTCTTTTAGGAATTTCACCATCGATCATTTTTGATATTGTTGCTGCAATATCTGTTACAAAAGCAAACTCTTTATATACTCCTTGGGTAACACCACTACCTGAGATTATTAGTGGAACTTTTAAGCCTCCCTCATTCATATGAAATTTAAATAAATGGTGAGGTGAAGCCATTGCTTGAGCAAACTCTGGGCCTATAAATACATAACTATTTTCTTCTCCCAAAGTTTCTGTATTTCTATTATAGGATGTTGTCTCTATCCAGGCTCTCCAAGCCAGATGATCTCCTGGGTCATTGCCTTCAGGACCGTTATCAGACGTGATGATGAAGATAGTGTTATCAAACAAATTATTTTCTTTAAGATAATCTACTAATCTTCCAACGTGAAAATCCATTGCATTAAGCATGCCGGCAAATACCGCCGCACTTTTTATTAATAATTTTTTTTCCTGATCATCAACGTCATCCCAATTCTTAAAGGAACTCAAAGAATCTACAGTTGGTTTGTCTACAGGAAATAGCCCTTTATCTTGGACTGCATTTAATCTTTTTTTTCGTAAAATATCCCAGCCTTGTTCATACATTGTGAGGTATTTATTTGTATATGCTTTTGGTACCTGTAGGGGGATATGCTGTGCTTGAAAGGAGATATAAGAAAAGAATGGCTCACCACCTTTCCCACTATCAATGTAATTAATCATCTCATCAATTATGAATTCAGATGAGTAAAAGTTTTCAGGAAGTTCCGTTGGTTCTCCATTTTTGAACCATGGTGCTTCTTTGTAGTATGGAAGATAAGAATGATTTGAAAAATTATCCCCACCTGTAGCATCTAAAATAAAAGTCTTGTCAAACCCTCTATTGAAAGGCAAAGCAGAAGTTTTTTCACCCCCAAATCCCAGGTGCCATTTTCCAGTCATATAAGTTTGGTAGCCCTCAGTTTTAAGAATTTCTGCAATAGTTAAGGCTTCAGGGACCAGATAACCTTCATACCCTGGTATGCTTGTTAATTTTCTTGGGAGCACTTCAGGAATCATAGGTATTCCTGTATTATGGTTATCCATACCAGTTAAAAGCATGGCTCTTGATGGTGCACATTCTGGAGAAGTGTGGTAGTTAGAAAATATCAGACCACTATCTGCCAGCTGATCAATATTAGGTGTATCGATTTCACCCCCATATGCACCTAAATCGGTAAAACCAAGATCATCAACGAGTATCAAAACAATATTAGGCCTCTCATTGCCATAAAACGCAAAACTTAGTAATGTAAGTAAAACAAAAATTCTCATCTAAGCATATTATGACAAAATTAAGGGAAATTTTTACAAATCTAATAACAATCTATTTATTTTTATGGTGCATTATTACATCCTTTAGCCCTTACTTTGGATATGAATTATTTATGCCTTTTACTCTTATAGAGCTTGAAAATACAAGCTTTAATTATGTAAGGCTCCTTATTCTCAAGTCTGGAACTCTTACAACAATGGCACTATTCATTATAAATTTTTGGCGACATAAAAGACCCCTATCTGCAATTGCTCCAGTCGTAGTTATTTGCTATTCATTGGTCTTTTTTGAACTCTTATCAGTCATTACATTGCAACAATTTACTGAATATGAAGCAAATATTTATCTGATTATTTTTTTCATAACAGTAGGCGGGCTCTTACATTTTAAAAACATAAAAAACTCGGAATCAATTTTTTCTCGATAAGATTTATTAGGATCCAACTAAGCAATATAAAATGATTAAGCTGTATACCTCTCCAACACCAAATGGCTACAAGATATCGTGTTTGCTGGAAATGCTTAAAATGCCATATGAGTTTGAGCTAGTAAATCTATCAGAGAATCATCAGTTTACAGAAAAATTTAAATCAATAAGCCCAAACTCTAAGATCCCAGCAATAGAGGATACTGAAAATAAGTTAGCCTTATCTGAATCTGGAGCAATCATGATCTACCTTGCTGAAAAGTCTGGAAAATATCTTCCAGTAGGAGGCGAAGAGAGATTTAAAGCTCTTCAATGGTTAATGTTTCAGATGGCTCATATTGGCCCAATGATGGGCCAAGCAAATGTCTTCCATAGGTATTTTCCTAAAAAAATTCCTGAAGCAATCAGTAGATATCAAAATGAATGTAGACGCTTATTTGAAGTTTTAGAGTCTGAACTATCTGATAACCAATGGCTCACAAAAGATTTTTCAATTGCAGATCTTGCTATTTGGTGTTGGGTTAGAACTTATAAATGGTCAGGTGTAAGCATTGATGGGTTAGAAAATCTTCAAAGATGGCTTCAAGAAATAAAAGAACTACCGGGGGTCCGTGCAGGACTTGATGTACCAATCCCAGTAGAGGAGCTTAAAAAAATTGTTCAGGACCAAGATAGAATTAAATCATCTCAAAAAATTATTACTAAATAAGATTATCTTTTACAGAAGGCCTCAAAAGTTTTTGCATAATTTGCTGCAACTTGTGACAGGGCAACACCGCCTTCTGCAATTTTATCTGATTCTAGTTGTTTTCCCTGCTGTTTTAGCTTGTCAGACTCTTCAAGCAATTCATAAGAAAAGTAGATAAATAAACCAGCTGCTTCACTTATTTTTTTACAATCTTCAGCTTTCCAGTAACCTAAGCTCTCTTTCATTTTTCTCATCTCTCTCTCTTTGCCCTTCTCTTTATGATCATCGGAAGACAATTGGTGTGAAAAAATTACAAAAAAAAGTGTTAACAATAATCGAAACATTTAATAACTCCAAAAATAGTGTACATTTTATATTACAAGAAAAATGAGAAGAATTGTAAGGCTTACACACCGCTACCTAAGTTTTTTTATTTCTATACAGTTATTACTTTGGACTGTATCAGGAATATATTTTGCCTTTAATAAGATAGAAGAAGTAAGAGGTGAGCAGTACAGGTTGGAAAATAATTTTAGTGCTGATCTGTCAAAGATAAATTTCTCTTTAGATAATGCCACCAATATAAAAATTTTTGACCGGCTGGGAGAGCAAATTATTTTTGCTAATGTAGGAAAAAATAAATATCTAAATGTAGATGGTATCGAAGTTGCTAAGATTGGACCAGATGATTCAATGAAAATTGTTGAGCAAAGCACAACTTTAAAACCAATAGAATCAATTGAGATTAATAGGAACCAAATTGGCTCTGAATACAGAGGAAGGCCATTACCACTTTATAAAGTTCTTGCTGAAAACGATCTACAAGAAAAAATAAATGCTTATGTGAATCCATATTCCGGGGAAATTGTAGCAATCAGATCAGATCAGTGGAGATCATGGGATCTGATGTGGGGGTTTCAT
>TARA_B100001057_G_scaffold75203_1_pt1 | contig 43623 bp, 44 predicted proteins | sample TARA_B100001057 | Tara Oceans TARA_B100001057 (sample SAMEA2621839) | marine metagenome | biome: marine biome (ENVO:00000447); feature: surface water layer (ENVO:00002042); material: "saline water (ENVO:00002010), including plankton (ENVO:xxxxxxxx)" | depth 5 m | reverse complement strand
GGTCTAGGCACCTGTCTACAAGAAGCGTGGGCTGGATTTCCTTCTACACTTAAAAAACACCTTAATCATGCCGATGATGAAATTATCTGGTGCGGCATATCACTCGGGTACGAAGATAAAAAAGAAATTATAAATTCATTCGTACCTGGCAGAGAGGATTTTGAGTCATTTGCTAAAATAATTGAGTAATGAAAATAATTACTCAGGATAGCAGTTTTTTAAAATTAAGAGCTGCGGTCTGGGATGAGGTTGACAATCCCAAAGGCACTGTCCAAATAGCTCATGGTCTAGTCGAGCACCATGGAAGATATAAAGAGTTGGCAAATTTTTTAAACCAAAATAGATATGTTGTATTTTGCAACGATCATCTTGGGCATGGGCTACATATACAGAATGGTATGCAAAAAGGTTATTTTTCAGATGAAGATGGCTATGAGAATGTAGTGAATCAATTTGGGGAAATGAATGCATTTATTAGGAAAAATTACCCATTAAAAAAACACTTTCTTCTTGGCCATAGTTTGGGGACAGCAATATCACTCTCTTTTCTTAAAAGAAATGTCGCTTATAACGGTGTTGTTTTAAGCGCTCCCTTTCTCTTAGATCCAATAATGTCGTTTCTTCAAGGACTATTATTGTGGCCAGAATATAAGTTTTTTGGAAAAAAATATTACAGCAAACAAATGGAGGAGGCGACTACGAAAAGGAACAATTCGTTTTTTAAACCTAATAGAACAACACATGATTATCTTTCCAGAGACAAAGAGAGAGTTGATGACTACATATCTGATCCAAATTGTGGATTTGAAAATACTACGCAATTATGGAGGGACTTAAAAGATGGCATTTCAGGCCTGCATTCAAAGCAAAGCTTAGAAAAAATTGACCAGGAAACTATTTTTTGTTTGTTAAGTGGCGATAATGATCCAATTAATTCCAAAGGAAAACAGGCAGAAAAAATACATCACAGCTTGCTAGAGCTGGGAATGAAATCAGAATTAAAGATTTTTAAAGGAATGAGACATGAGCCATTCAATGAACTTGGAAGGAAAAAAGTTTATGAATATATTTTAAATTTTTTCAATAACTCTTAATCTTTTTACCTTCTTCTGGAGCTATCTACATATGTTCTCAAGATAAGGATCCTCTCTGTAATAATTTCTTTAATCTTAAAATTATTAGTTGCTATTCTTCTAGCTCTTTCCAGATCCCTGAGTGCCTCTTCGTATCTTCCTGAATAAAACAGATATTCACTGTTTGTTAAGTGGAATCCTAATAAGTTATTACTTTTTTGTTGAACTTCACTTAAATCTTTTAATAGGTTTATATCCACCGGGCGATAAAACTTTATATCCTCTAAAAGCTGCTCTGCTGCAAGAAAGTTGTCTTCTTGAATATATGCATTAGCCAAATTGTAACTAAGAGGGTAGTTTCCTAAAGAGATATCTAGTAGGTTTTGAGTATAGGTTTTGCTCTTACCAATATTCCCTGATTCAGTTAATGTTTCAGCAACCGTAGTTTTTATAATTAAATTATCCGGGAATTTTTTCTCTAATTTTTCAAGTAAATTTAATGATTTTGTGAAGTTAAGCTTCTTTTTTTCAAGCAGAGCAGAAAAATATAAGCCCTCATCAGTGTTGTCATTATCATTCTCAAGTGCCTTTATTCCAAGATTATCAGTCATCAAAAACTTCACCCTTGCCTTGATAAGTTTAAAATTTAGACTATCTACAAGACCCTCATTGTTAGCATTTCTAGATCTTTCTCTTGTCTCAGTAATTCTTCTTGTAGTGATAGGGTGTGTAAGCAAGAATTCAGGGATATTATCTCCTGATAGTCTTCTAATCTCCTGCATATTCTTAAACATTTCTGACATTTCGCTCGTTTTATAACCAGACTTCTCTAGAGTTGAAAACCCTTCACGGTCAGCTTCTGTTTCATATAATCTTGAGTATCTTAGAGTTTGAGAAGCAATTAACCCTTGACCCCCTATTACTGCAGCAGGACTCCGAGTGGCTACAGCAAGAATAATTGAAGCGAGAATTGTTGCCATATTTGCATTGCTTCTATCGCTTCCTTCTAAAACCTGTCTTGCAAAATGTCTTTGACTTAAATGTGCTAATTCATGAGCAACTACAGATGCAAATTGAGCTTCGTTATCTGAATGCTTAAATAGGCCTGCGTTAATACCTATTATTCCGCCAGGCGCTGCAAAAGCGTTTAGACTATTATCCTGAATTAAAATTATCTCAAAAGCTTTTTTTTGAACTTTACTGGATTCTCCAATTTTATATATAAAAAGTTCAGTCCATTCTTGAATTACTGGGTCATAAAGAATTTTAGTTTCTCTTTTAAGATCTCTAAGAAACTGCCTACCAAGTATTTCTTCCTGTGTTTGTGAAACAGCTCCACTCAGCCTGTCGCCAATAAGTGGTAACTCAACAGAATTTTCCTGTACACTCAAATTTAATGAGATACATGCAAAAGTTATAAAAGCTATGGTTTTTTTAATTACTTCGTTCATTTATAATTATTTGATAAGTATTAAGTATAAAGATTCAATTAAAAATGAGAATTAATTCGCTAATAAAAAACCAACAACTTATTTTTTTAATATTAATTGTCGCAGGTGGCTTTTTTTTACTATGGGTAATGGGTGACTTGGCATCGCCAATATTGCTCAGTATTGTATTAGCATTTCTATTCAGACCTATACTTATTTACCTAACACAGGTTGGAATACCAAGAAAAGTGAGCGTTATTATTACTTTTTTACTTTCGATCCTAGCTGGCACACTTTTCTTTTTGCTTTTTGTTCCAATGCTTATAAACGAGGTTCAGAGATATCTCCAAGAGCTTCCTAGTCTTCAATTTTTATTATCACCACTTAGTGATTTTTTGGCTAATGTAAATGCACCCATCGAGTCCATTGAGAGTGCACAGAGTCTCTTTTCAGATGCAGCAGGCTTCGTTGCTGAAACATTATCATTCAGCATTTCTAGATTGCAAGACACTGCAAACCTTGTTCTAGGTATACTTCTTGTTCCAATTTTTTTATTTTTTTGGTTGTGGGATACCGAAACTCTTTCATCAGGTTTTTTAAAACTTGTTCCCAAAAAAAGGAAATTTTTATCAAAAATTTGGAATGAGACAAATTTATACTTTCAAGATTATTTTAAGGGTAAATTTATAGAGGTAGTAGCAGTCTCATTTACAGCAAGTATTTTATTCTATATTTTAGGACTTAATAGCCCAACTTTATTGGGCATCACCCTTGGATTAAGCCAACTTATTCCTTTTTTCGGCCCTGTGTTCATGACTATCCCAATAATGATTGTATCTTTGGCACAATTTGGACTAGACCCATGGGTTCTTGTAATTTTGTTTTCTTTTGCAGTTCTACAATTTATAGATGGAAATATTTTCTTACCTTTTCTAATGTCTGGTGTAGTGAAGTTGCCAGCAGTGATTGTATTGATGTCAGTATTCTTCTTTGGTGCATTATTTGGGATTTGGGGAGTTTTCTTTTCAGTCCCACTAGCTAGTTTCTTTAAATCTCTTTTAGATAATTGGAAACTTATAGATACTTAAATTAAGAAATAGATTTTAAAAAGTCATAAACTTCTTTTGCGTGATTAGGAACTTTAACTTTTCTCCATTCTTTTACAATATATCCGCTTCCATCAATTAAAAAGGTGCTTCTTTCGATACCCATATATTTTCTTCCATACATAGATTTTTCCTTCATCACATCAAATGCATTGCACATCGCTTCCTCTCCATCAGAGATTAATGGGAAATTTAAGGACTCCTTTTCAATAAAACTTTTATGGGATTTTAAAGAGTCTCTTGAAACCCCAACAATGGCACAATTTAATTTTTCAAATGCTTTTTTTAAATCCCTAAAATCTTGGCTCTCAACAGTGCACCCAGAAGTTTTGTCTTTCGGGTAGAAAAATATTACAACAAATTTGCCACTAAAGTCTTTTATGCTTATTTCTTTATTATCATCAATAAGCCCTGAAAATGATGGTGCTTTTTCTCTTAGACTCATGAAAGAATTATAAGCGATATTTTATTAGATTGAAGGCCTTTACAAAATTCGAGCACTGTTTACTTGAAAAAAAACAATTACTAGAGAATAATTTAGGATCATTTAGTCTGTATTAGGGAAATTTAAATTATGAAAAAAATTATAGAAATTATTTTTTACCTCACCGTCATCTCCTCATGTGCAGGTAATGACTTTATAAATGTGGATTGTGAAAGGGGCAATTGTACTGCTGAAAGAGCTGATCAGAATGAAAGGCTTGGTAGTGAGGGAGAGCAATTAGTTTTATCAGAAGCTGATATTGACTTGGATATTTCAAATGATTTTCCATATCCAGACAAAGGACAATCTTTCTTAAAAGAGGGAGAGATACCTAGACCAAAAAAAATCTTCTCTTCTACTGGTTCTGAAACAGTTGAAATAAGAAGGCTAGGTGAGATTTATTGGATCTATTCAGAATCTTTACCATCAAAAACATGGCCTCTGATAAAGGACTATTTATCCAGTGGATTTGACCTTATTGAAGAGTCTCCTGATGCTGGAATAATCAAATCTACGATTGGAGGTTCTGATGAACAGTTAAATATTAGGCTTGAACATGGAATAAAAAATAATAGTTCTGAGATATATCTTTCTGATAAGGAGAATCAAACAAGCGATATTTCTTTTTTTAATGAGATGGCAAGCTTCATACAGGAAAACCTTCCAGGTTATCAAGGAAATTCAATTGCAGCTCAGTCTCTGAATTTGAATAAGAAAGCTAGAATTGTCTACGTAAGGAAAGAAATTGGTATTGAATTTAAGTTGAGCTTTGAAAGAACATGGTCTGCATTATCTCGAGCACTAGAAAGAACTGAATACATTGTCGTAGACAGAAATAGGGATCTAAGATACATTCAGTTGGATATAGAAGAGGATGCAGAGGGTTTCTTCAATTTTTTTGGCTCAAATGAAACAGATCAAAAAGTTGATTACGAATTAACTTTTACAAAAATCGGAGACAATACCCTTTTAGAATTTAAAAAACTTTCTGATATTGATGTTTCCGTAAATGAGTTAGTTGATAAAATTAACGAAAATCTTTCATGATTGAAAAAAAAGAAATCCTTTCAACCGGTAAAGCAAAGTCTCTCTTTAAAACTAATAGAGCTGGACAGCTATTGATGGTCTACAGAGATGACACCTCTGCTTTCGATGGAAAAAAAACCGAAGCCTTAAAGGGTAAAGGCGAAATAAATAATAAATTCAATGCATTTATTATGAAGCATCTTGAAGATAATGGAGTAAAAACCCATTTTATAGATGAAAACACAGCAACTGAAAGTTTGGTAAAACAGCTCGAAATGCTCCCAGTAGAGTGCGTTGTTAGGAATATAGCAACAGGCAGCATATGTAGAAGACTTGGTATTGAGCAAGGAATTAAATTTGATGATCCATTATTTGAGTTTTTTCTTAAGGATGATGACCTTGGAGATCCACTCATAAATGACAACCATATCACCGCATTCGGATGGGGAACAGATCAAGAAATCAAAGAAATGAAACTGATTACTTTAAAAATTAATAAAATCCTTACAAAACTCTTTGATGATGCTGGATTAATTCTGGTTGATTATAAAGTTGAATATGGGAGGCTTCAAACTAAGCTCCTTTTGGGTGATGAATTTACTCCAGATGGTTGTAGAATTTGGGATAAAGATACTGGTGTAAGTCTCGATAAAGACCGCTTTAGAAAAGATCTTGGTGATGTGGTTGAGTCATACCAAATAGTTGCTCATAAATTAGGTATGCCTATTTAATTTTTATTGTTAAGACCTAAATAAGATATTCATTGGCTTTTAATATATTATAATTGAGAACATGAATAACATAACCTCACCAATTTACTTCGATTACGCATCAACAACACCTGTTGATCCAAGGGTTATGAAGAAGATGACAGAATATCTTACTGTAGATGGGCACTTTGGAAACCCAGCATCTAGATCACACATTTTTGGTTGGAAAGCTGAAGAAGCTGTGGAGAAAGCAAGACTAGATGTGGCTAATTTGGTAAATGCAGATTCTAGAGAAATTATATGGACTTCTGGAGCAACTGAATCTGATAACTTGGCAATAAAGGGGGCTGCGAGATTTTACAAATCTAAGGGCAACCACATAATAACATCTAAAATTGAACATAAAGCAGTTTTAGATCCATGTCGCCAGCTAGAAATGGATGGGTTTGAAATTACTTATCTTGATCCAAATGAAGATGGGGTAATAAGCCTTGATCAAATTAAATCAGCTATTACAGATAAAACCATTCTAGTATCGATAATGCATATTAATAATGAGTTAGGGTCGGTAAATGATATTAAATCGATAGGAGAATTCACAAGATCTAAAAATATTATTTTTCATGTTGATGCCGCACAAAGTACAGGAAAAATAGCAATTGACCTTAATGATTTAAAGGTTGATTTGATGTCTTTTACTGCAGGCAAAACATATGGTCCAAAAGGAATTGGCGCCCTATATGTTTCAAGAAAGCCGAGAGTAAGGCTTGAAGCTCTAATTCATGGGGGTGGTCATGAAAGAGGATTTAGATCAGGAACTTTACCAACACATCAAATTGTTGGAATGGGTGAAGCTTTTAGAATTGCAAAATTAGAGATGGAGAATGACAATAAAAAAATAGCCAAATTGTCAGAATTATTCTGGAAGAAGATTTCAACAATTCCAGAAATTTTTCTCAATGGGTCTTTAAAAAATAAAATCCCAAATATTACTAATGTAAGCTTTGCTTATGTAGAAGGGGAGTCATTAATCATGGCACTTAAAGATGTTGCAGTTTCTTCTGGCTCTGCATGCACTTCGGCAAGTCTTGAGCCTTCATATGTTTTAAGAGCCTTAGGAAGGCCAGATGAACTTGCGCATAGTTCAATCAGGTTTTCTTTTGGCAGATTTACTACTGAAGAAGAGATAAATAAAGTCGCAAATACAGCTATTAAAGTAGTAGGACAGTTAAGAGAGCTATCCCCACTTTGGGACATGTTTCAAGATGGTATAGATCTTGAAAAAGTGGAGTGGGCACCCCACTAATAAGCTATGGCATATTCTAGAAAAGTAATTAAAAAATTTGAGGATACTTTAAATAATCCTCAGGCACATAACGTTGGAAGACTAGATACCAATGCTAGAAACGTAGGCACAGGTATGGTAGGTGCGCCAGCATGTGGAGATGTAATGAGGCTTCAAATCGAAGTAAACGATGATGGTAAAATTTCTGATTGTAAATTCAAAACTTATGGATGTGGCTCTGCGATAGCTTCAAGCCAACAAATGATTGAAATGCTTAAAGGAAAAACTATCGAAGAAGCAAAAAATATCAAGGATAGAGAAATTGCAGACGTTCTTGAACTTCCGCCAATTAAAATTCACTGTAGCGTCCTAGCTGAAGACAGTATCAAAAAAGCAATTGCTGATTATGAATCCAAAAAAACATAAACCTGAGATCTTAAATTTTACCACCAAAGCCGTTGCTCATTTTAAGCACAAAGTAGCAGGACAAGGCAAAGAAAATAAAATTAGACTAGGTGTAAAGAAAACAGGTTGTAATGGGTTTTCATATTATTTTGAATTTGTAAGCAGAGGAAATAAAACAGATAGAAAACTAGAAATTGATGATATGGAATTTTTCATCCCTTCTGATTCTGTAGAGATTCTTCACGGAAGCCAAGTTGATTTCACAATTGAGGGCTTAAATCAAGGAATTAAATTTGTTAACCCAAATGCAAGTGCAGTTTGTGGTTGTGGTGAAAGCTTCACTGTAAGCCCAGCTGAAAGCGACCAAGATGCTAAATCAAGCTCTTTATCTCAAAAAAAAAATTAAAAATCTTACCGCATGAGGTTTTATGTCCAGAAGGGCTAATCTTTGATCTTCAGCCCAATGAAACCATTCTAGATGGATGTCTTCGTAATGGAATTAGTTTGGAACATGCATGCGAAAAAGCGTGCGCATGTACCACCTGTCATGTAATTGTTAAGGAAGGGTTTGATAGTCTGGACCAAGCCACTGAACAAGAAGAAGATCTACTGGATAAGGCCTGGGGCCTCCAGCCAAATTCTAGACTAAGCTGCCAAGCTTTGCCTGTTGAAGATATTACAGTGATAGAGATTCCTAAATATACTATTAATCAAGTTTCTGAGTTAACATAAGATGCTTAAGTGGATAGATACTCTGGAAATAGCCATTGAGTTATGCGAAAAACATCCTGATATTGACCCACAATGGATCAATTTTATTGATCTTAGGAAACTTGTTATTGATTTAGAGGACTTTTCCGATGAACAAGATAAATCTAATGAAAAAATCCTAGAATCAATACAACTTAATTGGATTAAAGAAAAGGAGTAAAAAGTGCAAGCAACATTATCGATTATAAAGCCTGATGCAGTTTCAAAAAATGTAATTGGAAAAATCATAGATCGTTTTGAAAAAGAGGGTTTAAAAATAATTGCCTCTAAAATGATAAGACTTGATAAAAACAAAGCTTCTGGGTTTTACTTAGAGCATGAAGGAAAGCCTTTTTATGAAAAACTTGTTAATTACATGGCTTCTGGTCCAGTAATTGTTCAAGTTATTTATGGAGAAAATGCGGTGTTTAGAAATAGAGAATTAATGGGCAATACCGACCCGTCTAAAGCAAGTGCTGGCACTATTAGAGCTGATTTTGCTGATTCAATTGATGCTAATGCAGTGCATGGTTCTGATTCAGAAGAAAGTGCAAAAAGAGAAATCTCTTATTTCTTTTCAGACGAAGAATTATTTTTAAGGTAAACCTTAATTTTGAAAGCTCTAAATATTAAAAGAAAAAAAACAAAAAAAATTTGGGTTGGCGATGTTGCTGTGGGTGGTGATGCACCAATTTCTGTTCAATCAATGACAAATACAAACACAGAGGATGTCAAATCTACTGTGCAACAAATTAACAAAATAAGTGATGCTGGTGCAGATATTGTTAGAGTGTCAATCCCAACGAAAGAAGCTGCTGAAGCTCTTCTGCAGATTAAAAAAGAAACCAAAATTCCAATTGTTGCTGATATTCATTTTGACTACAAAATTGCCCTAGATTCGATTCAAAATGGTGTCGACTGTGTTCGAATAAATCCAGGTAACATTGGCTCTGAAGGTAAAATTAAAGAAGTAATTAGTGCTGCCAAAGATAAAGATATTCCTATAAGAATAGGAATAAATGCAGGATCATTGGAAAAAGAATTACAAATAAAATACGGTGAACCAAATGCTGATGCACTTGTAGAGTCAGCTATGAAACACGTAAATATTCTTGAAAAGTATAAATTTGATAATTTTAAATTAAGTATAAAATCTTCAGATATTTATATGGCAGTTGAAAGCTATGAAAAAATTTCAGAATTAATTGATCAGCCACTTCATTTAGGAATTACTGAATCAGGCTCGTTAAAATCAGGTACAGTAAGATCTTCGATAGGCCTTGGCTACCTATTGATGAAAGGGATTGGTGATACAGTAAGGGTTTCACTAGCCTCTGATCCTATTGATGAAGTTGCAGTAGCTTGGGAAATGCTTAAGTCCCTAAATATTAGATCAAGAGGTGTCAAGATTATTGCCTGCCCAAGTTGCTCGAGACAGAATTTTCAAGTTATAAATACAGTAAACAGCCTAGAGGAAAAGCTTTCACATATCAAACAAGAAGTAACCTTAGCAGTTATTGGTTGCTATGTGAACGGGCCAGGGGAATCAAAAGTAGCAGATGTAGGGGTAACAGGAGCTACTCCTAAGCACCTCATTTATTTAAATGGAAAGCCAGCTTATAAAGTAGATACTAAACTTCTAGAGGAATCGCTTATCAAAGAAGTTTTAAGCATTGCTGAGCAAAAAAGTAATACAATATTATCGCAATGAAAGAGCTAAAAACCATTAGAGGCATGCCTGACTTATATGGGCCACAGGTCCAAGGGATAGCTTATGTCGAAAAAACATGTGAAAAAATATTTAAAAGTTTTAATTTTCAAGAGTTTAGAACACCAATTTTAGAGAATAAAAGTCTTTTTGATAGATCAGTTGGAGATACCTCAGAGATTGTTCAAAAAGAAATGTATGAATTAAGTGATAAAAAAGGTGAGGCTTTATGTTTAAGACCAGAGGGCACGGCAGGTTTAGTTAGAGCATTAATTACCAATAATCTTGATGGAAAAGAAATAAAAAAACTCTTTTATATTGGCCCGATGTTTAGGTATGAAAGGCCTCAAAAAGGAAGAAAAAGACAGTTTTGCCAAGCGGGAATAGAACTAATTGGCGATTCTTCTACCAATGCTGATGTTGAGGTAATTCAAATTGCATCACTTATTTTGAAAGAATTAGATATTAAATTTGAACTTCAGATTAACTATATAGGAAACCTTGAGAGCCTAGATAGCTATAGAAATTATTTGAGGGATTACTTAAAGGACTACAAAAGCTCTACGGATGACAAGCTTTACTCAAGGCTAATCAGAAACCCTCTGCGGGCCATGGATTCGAAAGACATTAAAATAAAGAGCTTAGTGTCAAAGGCAAAAAAAATATCAGACTTTTTAACAAAAGAACAACAACAAAGGTTCAAAAATATTAGAGACCTTCTTTCGGAAATGAATATTAATTTCACTCAGAATCCAGATCTTGTTAGAGGAATGGATTATTACACTGGAACAGTTTTTGAGTTTACAAATAATCAGTTAGGTGCTCAAAATTCTATATTAGGTGGAGGGAGATACGACAATTTAGTATCTGATCTAGGAGGGAACGCTCTCCCTGCAACTGGTTTTGCACTCGGTGTTGATAGGTTAGCTGAAATCATTGATTTTGATTGTGACCAAAAGGATGTTTTTATTGGGAGTATTGATGATAAATCGAAAGCATTTGCTCAACAACTTGCATACAACTTGAGATTAAACAATTCTAACTTAATTATAGAAACGTATTTAGGGCAAGCCAATATTGGTAAACAACTGAAAAAAGCCAATTCTTTAGGATTTAAATCTGTTATTATAATCGGCCAAGAGGAGCTTAAAACTCGAAAATACAAGATGAAATTACTCGATAGTGAACTACCAGATGTTGAGCTTACTGAAAAGCAATTATTTGAGAGGTTAGGTTGTTAGAACAGTTGGAAAAATTTTTAAAAAATAGATACACAATCTTTTCGATATTAGCGGTTGTTCTAATAATAATTGCAGTAAATGTTAATTCTTATTTTCAGAATAAAAACAACGAAGCGGAATTTCTAAGATTTGTAGAAATAAATGATGCTTTTGCGATAGAGGGTGCAGCAAGCGACTTATCTGATAATCTAAATTTAAATTTTGAAAACTTTGGTTATGAGCTTATAGCTAAGAGCATCCTCGCTAAAAAATCACTTGATGAAGGAAATCAAGATCTAGCATATTCGATTTATACTGAATTATATTCAAGCTTAAGCAAAAGCAATATTGATTCTGAAACTTTAAAAATTATGCAAGAACAATTTTCAGAAAATATCTTACGCTTAACAATGGAATTAGATCTATATGAAAGCGGAGAAGAATTTATTAATAAATCAAGTCTTGATTCAGTTAGGTTCTTTGAAATTTCAGGGGATTTCTATAAGTTTTTTGAAAACTTTGATAAAGCTAATGAATGGTACAATAAAGCAATTAATTCTGACATTTCAGAAAACCAAAAAGATCTTATAAGACTTAAGTTAATTTAAAATGAAGAGATACATAATATTTATAATCTTATTTTTCTTAGCCAGCTGTCAAACGCTTGGGTCTCTTGGTTTTATTGAAGAGGATCCAAGAGCACCAAAAAAAGTTGACAGATCATTTCCTTCATTTCTATCTGAGAAATGGAGCAAAGTAGAGTATGCTCCACTAATAAGCTTTCAATCAGAACAAGACAAATACAAGACCAATCATGTTCTTAAGATTATCAATGATCAAATATATAGATTAAAAAGTGATTCATTAATAATTAATGATTTAAATAACGGCAGATTATTTAGTGAGTTTGCGCTCGAAACTAATAAAATTGTATCAGGAGTTTCTGTAGGATATAAAACATTTATTTATAGCGATTCTGATGGCACAATTTATGCTCATGAATTATCTGATGGAGAGCTTAGGTGGAAGTTGAACTTAAAAGATTTGGTTGTTTCTGAGGCATTAATCACCTCAAGAAGTGTATTTGTTCAGACATCATCAGATATTTTGTATGCCATAAACCTAAGGAATGGGGAAATTGAGTGGACAAAATCTGCACAATCACCACTTTTATCAATAAGAGGAACAGCATCTCCATATTTTTATGAGGGGTTAATTTTTTCCAGTTTTTCAAATGGAAGACTTGCAGCATTAAGATCTACAGATGGCATTCAATTATGGGAAAGGCCAATCTCTGTACTTAAAGGCTCAACTGAGCTTGAAAAACTCATGGATTCTGATACAACCCCGATAGCCTTTGATGATAGTATTTACGTAGCTAATTATAATGGATCACTTACAAGATTTGACATAAGGACAGGGGATAAAATTTTCTCAGTTGATTTTTCAACATCAAAGGACTTAATTTTATTCAGAGATCTTTTGATAGGAGTATCAAATGACGACGAGATAATAGCCTTCGATGCAATTAATGGGTCCACAAGATGGAAAAACGATAACTTTATGTTTAGAGATTTAACAACTTTAAGCTTATTAGATGGAGATCTTTATTTTGGTGATTTAGATGGCTTCCTGCATTTAGTTGATGCAGACAGTGGAGAAACCAAAGGGATCAACAGGACAAGTTTAGGAGCGATAAATCAAGTTTCAACAAACAATAATTCTCTTGCCGCAACAGATATTTCTGGCAAACTCAAATTATTTGAGATTTTCTAATGAAAAAAATAGTTTCTCTAGTCGGCAGAACTAATGTCGGCAAATCATCAATTTTCAATATGCTTACTAGATCAACTAAAGCCATTGTTTCTGAATTAGAGGGTCTAACAAGAGATAGAAAAATTGCTTCATTAAAGAAGGGGCAATTAGAAGTTGACCTTATAGATACTGGAGGTTTCTTTTCATCAGAAAACGATCAATTTGAAGAACAAATAATACTTCAGGCCTATGAAGCCATATCAAATTCAGATCTTGTTTTATTTGTAGTGGATAATAAGACAGGCATCACACCATATGATAAAGAAATTGCAAAGATATTAAGAAAGTCTAGTAAAAGGGTTCTGTTAATAGTAAATAAAATTGATGCTATATCAGAAGATGGACCAGACATATTTCAAAGCCTTGGCTTTAAAAATTTTATATATGTCAGCGCAACACATAACAAAAATATCTCAGACGTAAAAGAAAATATTTTTAAAATTTTTCCAAATGAAGATGCTAAAGAACTGAACATCTTTGCAAAAGTTTGTATTATCGGCAAACCAAATGTTGGAAAATCATCAACAATAAACAGTTTTTTGAATGAGAAAAGATTAATTGTTTCTGATGTGCCTGGTACAACTGTTGATGCAATAGATACTGAAGTATCTTACAAAGGAAAAAACTACTTATTTATTGATACTGCAGGCGTAAGAAAAAAAAGTAAAATTATTAGAAAAGAAGAAAAATTTTCTGTAATTAAGTCGTTTGATTCTCTTGAACAATCTGATTTATGTCTTTTTCTACTTGATCCAACTAGCTTTTTGAACGATCAGGACCATACTTTATTCAGTAAGTCATTAAAAATTGGCAGAGGAACAGTTATTGTTGTAAATAAATCTGATCTAATCACAAAAAACCAAATGAAATCTCTAAGCGAAGAAATTCTTTCTCAACCTGAATTGAAAAATTTTCCCATTGTTTTTTACTCTGCAAAAGACAGAGTAGGCATAAAAGACCTTTTTAATCAAATTTATCGTGTTTTAGAAAACTCAAAATCCAAAATTTCGACAAATAAACTAAATACTATTCTTAACAAAGCACTACAGCAAAAATCAATTCCCTTCAAAGGTAAATTTAAGCCAAAAATAAGATATGTTCATAAAGGCAGCTCAAATCCGCATACCTTGATCTTTCACGGAAACTCTCTTGAAAAGATTGAAGGAAGTTATAAAAGATTTTTAAAAAATTTTTTTTTAAAGAATCTTCAATTAAGCGGTGTTCAGTTGAACTTAAAATTTTTAAAGTCTAAAAATCCATTTAAATAACTTAAATTAAAGCTAAATGTTTCTATCTTATTTATAATAACGGCAAACAATGAGAAGACGACCAACATTCATAAATTTATTCTTAATAAAGCTTCCTATTTCAGCAATGTCATCAATAACACATAGGGCAACGGGGATAGTAAATTTTTTTGTGACAATTCCTACTTTTGTACTTTTATTTTTAACAAATTATCTCTTGAATGACGATAATCTCTGGGATATCAACAAGTTTAGTTTCGAAGTCAAAATTCTTATTTCAGTATCTTTAATTTCCTTTACATACCACATACTTGCTGGAATTAGACATTTATTAATTGATTTTACAGATTTTGGTCATGAAATAGATGAAGCAAGAAGCTCTGCAATCTTTGTTTTTGGACTAACCTTAATTATATCAATTTTCTTAATTATGGAGGCATGGTAATGGGAACATCTATGTGGTACATCCAAAGATTTACTTCAATAATAATTCTAGTTTATGTTCTTTTTATGTTATTAAGCTACTTAGCTAAGTCTTATTCTGAAAATCCGCTTTTGTGGGTTAATGATATAAGTAGCATGCCTATAAAGGTATTTACAATTTTATTTGTAGTATCATTATTTACTCACAGCCTTTTGGGATTAAAAGCTGTTGAAGATGATTACCTCTCAAAGAGAACTTTGGGCTTTGTATCGTTATATTTAGCTCAATATGCTCAAATATTTAGATTCATTTACCGTTTTTTTGTTGCTTTAGTAATTTTTGTACTTACCTATGTATTAATGTTTAATTATATAGTGAGTTAGAAATGGATATTAAAGGACAAAAGGTTTCTGAAAAACAATTCGATGTTGTCATAGTTGGGGGTGGAGGATCTGGTTTAAGAGCAGCCTTGGAGATATCAAAGTCTGGCTTGGATGTAGCAATAGTATCAAAAGTTTTTCCTACGAGGTCACATACCGTCGCAGCACAGGGTGGTATAACTTGCGCTATAGCAAGTGCGGATCCAGATGATGATTGGAGATGGCATATGTTTGATACTATTAAAGGATCTGATTATATTGGAGACCAAGATGCTATTGAGTACATGTGTTCTGAGGGACCTGAAGCAGTTTTTGAACTTGAGCACATGGGACTACCCTTTTCCCGCTTCGATAACGGAAGAATATATCAAAGACCATTTGGAGGGCAATCCAAAAAGTTTGGGGAAGGGGGTCAAGCTGCACGAACATGTGCTGCTGCTGATAGGACTGGCCATGCTTTGTTGCATACTTTATATCAAGCTAATCTAAAAGCAGGAACAAAATTTCTTAATGAGTGGTTTGCCGTTGATCTCATAGAAAATGACTTGGGAGCTATTGGAGGAGTAAGCTGTTTTGATATGGAAACAGGAGAAATATCAATAATTAAATCAAATGCAATTGTGCTCGCTACGGGGGGCGCTGGTCAAGTTTATGAACAGAATACAACTTCATTAATTTGTACTGGTGATGGTTTGGGAATGGTTCTTAGAAATGGGCTCCCACTACAAGATATGGAGATGTGGCAATTTCATCCAACTGGATTGTATGGAAATGGATCCTTAATGACAGAGGGTTGTAGGGGCGAGGGTGGTTATTTAGTGAATTCTGAGGGTGAAAGGTTTATGCCAAATTATGCTCCTAAGGCAAAAGATCTAGCTTCAAGAGATGTGGTTTCTAGATGTATAGTTCAAGAACTTTTAGCAGGCAGAGGTTGTGGTGATAAAAAAGACCATGTGCTTCTTAAAATTGACCATCTTGGCGAAGAAGCTATAAAAAGTAAACTACCGGAGATAAGAGAAATATCCATGACGTTTTCAGGGGTTGATCCAATTAAAGAGCCTATACCAGTTGTTCCAACATGCCATTATATGATGGGTGGAATACCAACAAATGTTAATGGACAAGTAATTACTTCAAATGCTGACGGAAAAGATCAAGTTGTAAAAGGGCTATATTCAATAGGAGAGGCCGCAAATGTTTCTGTGCATGGTGCAAACAGGCTGGGGGGAAATTCTTTGCTTGATTTAGTTGTATTTGGGAGAGCTGCAGGAAGACATATAAAAGAGGAAATTAGTTCAGGTCAAAGCTCAAACCTTCCTGCAACAAATGTTGAGAAATCTTTGGAAATTCTTAGAGTATTAGGAGAAAGTAAAGCTGGTGAAAATGTTTTTGATTTGAAAGCAGATATGCAGAAAACTATGCAAAACTACTTTGGTGTTTACAGAAACAAGGATTTGATGAAAAAAGGTATTGATAAACTAAGTGAGATTGAAGAAAGAACAAAATCGCTTCATGTAAGAGATAAGTCAAGCCAATTCAACTCAGAGAGGGTTGAGGCATTAGAATACTTAAACATGCTTGGTATTGCTAAAGCAACAGCATATGCAGCTTTTGAAAGACAGGAGAGTAGAGGAGCTCATGCAAGAGAAGATTACCCTGATCGTGATGATAAGAATTGGTTGTGCCATTCTCTGTATTTTATTTCTAATAATGCAGTTAAAAAAAGAGATGTTAATTTTTCACCTAAAACAATAGACGCGTTTAAACCAAAAGCAAGAGTTTACTAGTGGAAAAATTAAATCTAAGTTTATATCGTTTCGATCCTGAGAAAGACGAAAGGCCTTATATGTCTGATCATATAATTGAGATGAATTCACAAGGAAATATGATGGTAATTGATGCAATTAGAAAAGCTCAAGAACAAGACTCAACTATTACTTTCAGAAGATCTTGTGCTCAGGGTGTTTGTGGTTCTGATGGTGTAAATATGAATGGCCAAAATGGGCTTGCATGCATCACTTCAGTCACTTCTGTAGTAGTGGGAAACAATCTGGAAATACGACCACTTCCTGGACTTCCAGTTATTAAAGATTTAATAGTTGATATGAAGCCGTTCTATGATCAGTACGAAAAAATAAAACCTTATTTAGACAATGATGATTCTGTAGATACGGGCCATGAAAGACTTCAAAGTCCAAGCGATAGAGACAAGCTTGATGGGCTATATGAGTGTGTGCTTTGTGCTTGCTGCTCCACAAGCTGTCCGTCTTTTTGGTGGAATCCAGACAAATTTGTTGGGCCAGCTGCATTGCTTCAAGCTTATAGGTTTATTGCGGATACAAGGGATAAACAAAAGATTAAAAGGTTAAAAAAGCTTAATGATGCTTTCAGTGTTTACAGGTGCCATGGAATTATGAATTGCACATCTGTATGCCCAAAAGGATTAAATCCCTCAAAGGCAATTAATGAAATTAAAAAGGAGTTAAGAAAAATAGGATAGTGTCAAAATCAATAGAGGAGAGATTGAAAGAAAGCTTTAAGTACGGGGGAAACTTTAGCTATCTAAACCATTTGTATAACCAATACCTTGAAAATCCAGAAAAACTAGATTCAAAATGGAAAGGTTATTTTGATTCAATCCAAAATGGAAGTAAGGACGTTATACACGATGAAATCTTAGACGGCCTTAAGAACAGAAAATATAATAATAAAATAAGCACAAACCTGTCTAAAAGTTCAAATAGTAATAAAAGCTCGGATGTACAGAATTTAGTAAATGCATATAGAAGAAGAGGACATCAAGTTGCAAACATTGATCCTTTAGGCCTAAGGTCAAAAAAAGAAATCCCAGAACTCGGGTTCAATTTCCATAATCTACAATCAGATGATCTAGAGACTAAATTTGCTCTTTCAAATTTTTTAAATTCCAAAGAGCTTTCTCTTGAAAAAATTATTGAATCTGCAAAAAGTACATACACCTCAAATATTGGTTATGAGTTTATGCATATTAGCAACAGCAAGGTTAGAAAATGGTTTCTTGAAAAGATTGAAGGGAAGGATGCTCCTTATGATTTTTCAGCTGACGAAAAGGCACATATTCTTAAAAGAGTTGTTGATTCAGAGGGTCTTGAAAGATTCCTTGCTTCTAAATATCCAGGTGCAAAAAGATTTGGTCTCGAAGGGGGAGAGTCATTAATTCCGTTAGTTGATACCTTAATAGAAGATTTTGGATCTAGAGGAGCTAAAGAAATATGTCTTGGAATGTCCCACAGAGGAAGATTAAATGTGCTAGTTAATGTAATGGGGAAAAAGCCTAGTGAATTATTTTCAGAATTTGCTGAAGATCTTGAAATTCATGATGCTAGAACAGGAGATGTCAAATATCATTTGGGTTTTTCGTCAAATGTTTTAACAAGTGGAGGAGAAGTTCATCTTTCACTTGGTTCAAACCCTTCTCATCTAGAAATTGTTAATCCTGTTGTGCTTGGTTCAGTAAGAGCTAGACAAGATCGAAGACAAGACGAAGAAAAAAATAAAGTAATTCCAATACTCATGCATGGAGATGCATCTTTTGCAGGCCAAGGAGTAGTCATGGAAATTCTGCAATTATCACAAACAAGAGCATTCGGTGTTGGAGGCACAATACATATAGTAATTAATAATCAGATTGGTTTTACTACAAGCCTTCAAGAAGATGCAAGATCAACAGAATACTGCACTGATGTAGGAAAGATGATTGAAACTCCAATAATTCACGTAAACGGGGATGATCCAGAAGCATGCGTAATGGCTGCAAAACTTGCCGTTGAGTTCAGAGCAAACTTCAAAAAAGATATTATTATCGATTTTGTCTGCTACAGGAGAAGAGGTCACAACGAAAGTGATGAACCATTTGCTACACAGCCTTTAATGTATTCCGAGATAAATTCAAAGAAAACAGTCATAGAGCTGTATTCAGAAAAATTAATTGAAAATAAATCTATAAGTGAGGACTTATTTAATGATTTCAAAAAAGATTATAGAGATCATATGGAAAAGGGAGAAATGGTAGCAGAATCAATGTCATTTGATCCAGATAAATCAATCTACTTTGACTGGACACCCTATTTACAGCCAGATTTGAAGAAAAATTATCCCACAATGATTAGCAAAGAGAGGCTACAAGAAGCTGTCAAATATTGTTTCTCTTTTCCTGAAAATCTACAAATGCAAAAACAAGTACAAAAACTTTATCAAGATAGACAAAAAATGCTTGATGGCGTGATGAGGCTCAATTGGGGTTTTGCTGAAATGGCAGCTTATGCAACACTTCTAAAGGAAGGATACCCAGTTAGAATTACAGGACAAGATACTAGGCGAGGCACCTTTTCACACAGGCATCTCGTATTAAAAGATCAGAGTACAGGTGAAGGGATTGTGCCTATCTCAAGCCTCAATAATGGCAATAAAAAATTTGAAATTTACGATTCTTTGCTCTCAGAGGAGGCAGTATTAGGTTTTGAATATGGCTATTCATCAACCTGGCCTGAGGGATTGGTTGTTTGGGAAGCACAGTTTGGTGATTTCGCTAATGTTGCTCAAGTAGTGATTGATCAATTTATTGTAAGCGCAGAAACAAAATGGGGAAGACTCTCAGGCTTAACTTTATTCTTGCCTCATGGTTATGAAGGTCAGGGCCCAGAACATAGCAGCTCAAGACTTGAAAGATTCTTGCAGCAGTGTGCATATGACAACATACAAGTTTGTGTTCCTACTTTACCATCACAGATTTTTCATCTTTTAAGAAGGCAAACTATAAGACCAATAAGACGTCCTCTAGTAGTATTGACACCAAAAAGCCTATTAAGAAACCCAGATGCCTCTTCAACCATAGAAGAATTATGTTCAGGCAACTTTAAAAACATTATTGTTGATGATACGACGGGAACTATCAAGAAAGTGATCTTCTGCTCAGGAAAAATATATTTCGATCTGTTAAAAGAACTTAAAGACAAGAAAATCAAGGGAATTAAATTTGTAAGGCTTGAGCAGCTATATCCATTTCCTGAAAGCGAGTTAGTTTCATTTACTAACTCTATAAAATGCAAAAACTTTTTTTGGGTTCAAGAGGAGCCAGAAAATATGGGGGCATGGCTAATGATCAGGCATCGGCTTGAAAAAGTACTGAATAAAACAAAAAAGGGCTACAAACTCGGCGTTATTTCAAGGAATCCATCAGCTGCACCAGCAGGAGGATATCAAAAATATCATCAAAAACGTCAAAAAGAGATAGTTAGAAGAGCATTAGAGTACTAGAATATACACCATGGCCGAAGACATAAAATCCCCAGTTTTTCCAGAATCAGTTTTTGAAGGAACACTTTCAAACTGGCTTAAAAAAGAAGGTGAAAGCTTTAAACAAGATGAAATACTTGCTGAAATTGAAACCGATAAAGTTGTTATGGAAGTTACTGCGCCTAAAGATGGCATAATTGAAAAGATAATTATTCAAGAAGGGTCAACCATAAAAAGCTCTGAAGTGATAGGTAATTACTCAGACAAGATCTCACCACAAAAAAAAGAAACTTCACAAACAATAAAAAAAGTTGAGCCTAAAAAGACTATTTCAGAAAAAACCTCAATCCCAATGGAGACAAAAACAGAGAGTGAAAAAATTAAAGGTTTTAGAATTGGTCCAGCAGCAAAAAAATTACTCAATGAAAAAGATATTAGCTTACAAGATATAAAAACAAGCTCTAAAAAAGGAGTAATTACAAAAAGTGATATTGAGAAAAATTTAAATGAAATGCCTGAGAAAACTAGTGAATCTAATGAAGTGCTTAAGAAAAAAATTGATAGTGGAGATTCAAAAAGAGTTCCAATGTCTAGACTTAGAGCCGTTGTAGCTAGTAGGCTCTTAGAATCACAAATACAAACTGCATCTTTGACGACTTTTAATGAAGTTGATCTTTTTGAGGTGAAAAAACTCCGTGAGAAGTATAAAGATTCATTTGAGAAAAAATATGGAGTCAAGCTTGGTTTTATGGGTCTTTTCCTTAAGGCTTCTTCAATTGCATTACAAGAAATGCCAATTGTAAATGCTTCTATTGAGGGAACAGATATTGTTTATCACGGATTTCAAGATGTTGGTGTAGCAGTTTCTTCAGATAGAGGCTTAGTTGTTCCAGTAATTAGGGATGTAAATAATATGTCAATTGCAGAAATTGAAAATTCAATAAAGACATTCTCTTCAAAAGCACGTGACGGAAAACTTTCAATTGAAGATATGACAGGGGGAACTTTTACTGTTTCCAATGGAGGAGTATTTGGTTCACTCTTATCTACACCTATACTAAACCCACCGCAATCAGCTATCTTAGGAATGCATAAAATTCAAGATAGACCAGTTGTAGTAAATGGAAATATAGAGGTGAGGCCTATGATGTATTTAGCTTTAACTTATGACCATAGGTTGCTAGATGGTAAAGATGCAGTATCATTTTTAGTGAAAATAAAAGAATCTCTGGAATCACCAGAGTCAATGATGTTAGGAATATAAATGGATTTTGACGTAATAGTTATTGGAGGTGGCCCGGGAGGGTACGTGGCTGCTATAAAAAGCGCGCAGCTTGGACAGAAAACAGCATGTATAGAGTTTGATTCCACAGAGGAAAACAAAGTGAAACTTGGTGGTACATGTTTAAATGTAGGATGCATTCCATCAAAGTCCCTCTTAGATTCTTCATATAAATTCCACCAGATACAATCAGGTCTCGAAGAGCATGGAATAGAAATTTCAAAACCAAAATTTGAGCTTTCAAAAATGATGCAAAGAAAAAACTCAATTGTAAAAAAATTAACATCTGGAGTTTCCCAATTGTTTTCTCATAATAAAGTTACTTCAATCCACGGCAAAGGACAGCTTATAGATAAAAATACTGTCGAAGTAACTGATCAAAAAGGCAAAAAGTCAAAATTTACTGCAGCAAGCATAATATTAGCCTCAGGATCACGTCCAATCAATATACCTTCTGTGCCTTGGAATGGAACTACAATTATTGGTAGTTCAGGAGCTCTTGAACTTACAGAGGTTCCAAAATCACTTGCAATCATTGGCGCTGGAGTAATTGGGCTTGAACTTGGCAGCGTTTGGTCAAGATTAGGTTCGAAAGTTGAAATCTTTGAAGCAGAAGAGGAACTTCTTCCAATGCTGGATAAAGATGTTTCAAGAGTTATAGAAAGAGAATTTAACAATCAGAATTTAAACATAAATCTTGGTTGCCAAGTGGAGGGTTCAAAGAAATCAAGGAAAGGCGTAACACTTGAAATCAATATAGAGGGTAAATTGCAGAAAAAAGATTTTGATAAGGTAATCGTAGCTGTTGGCCGAAGACCTTTTACAGAGAATTTGCTTGGTAAGAGTTGTGGTCTTGAGCTTGATGAAAAGGGTTTTATAGCTGTCGATGAGTTTTGTAGAACAAAATTAGAAAATGTTTATGCGGTTGGCGATATTGTTCGAGGACCAATGCTTGCCCATAAAGCCATGGAAGAGGGAGTAATGGCTGCTGAGAGGTTGGCAGGCAAAAAAATGGAAGTAAATTATAATTTAGTCCCTGCTGTTATTTACACTCATCCTGAAATTGCGTGGGTCGGTAAGACAGAAAAACAATTAAAGGAAGAGGGTATAGAATTTAAAAAAGGAAATTTTCCATTCTCTGCAAGCGGAAGAGCCTTAGCTGCAGGAGACTCCGTAGGTCTAGTAAAAGTTTTAGCAAACAAAGAAACAGATGAGGTCATTGGCGTCCAAATATTTGGAAATGGAGCTGCAGAGATTTTGCAGCAAGGTCTTATAGGAATGGAATTTTCTGCTAGCTCTGAAGATTTTGGTCTTACAATGTTTAGTCATCCTACAGTTTCAGAAGCATTGCATGAAGCAGCTTTAGCAGTGAATAAACAAGCAATTCATATAGGAAATTAATGAATCTGCACGAGTATCAAGCGAAAGAGCTTTTTGAAGAATATGGCTTGCCAGTTTCAAAAAGAGGGGTTATTACTAATAAAAATCAAATAGATGATGCTCTGAGTCATATAGACTTTCGAGATGGTTGTGTAGCAAAAGTTCAGGCACATACAGGTGGACGAGGAAAAGTCGGAGGCGTTAAGCTTTGCAAAACTATTCAAGATGTGGAGCTATTTGTTGAGGAATGGCTTGGAAACAAAATTCATACGATCCAAACAGACGAAAATGGCTTACCAGTCAATGTAATTTCTGTGGAGGAATTAACCGATATTAATAAGGAGCTTTATTTAAGTTTGATTGTTGATAGGGGAGTAAAGTCAATTTCAATGATAGTTTCTGAGGCAGGTGGTATGAATATTGAGGAAGTTGCAGAAACTACCCCAGAAAAAATACTAAAAGTAGAGCTAAACGGTGATTTTTTAATTCCTCAAAAAGATACGACACAATTAGCTAAAACTCTTGGATTTAACAAGAACCAGAGTGAACAATTCCATGACATAGTTATTAATTGTTGCAAAATTTTCAAAGATAAAGATTTGAGTTTGTTAGAAATAAACCCTCTAGTTATTACTTCTAAAGGAGACCTGCATTGTCTAGATGCGAAAATAAATATAGATGAAAATGCACTATTTAGACAAGAAGCTCTTTCCAAAAAAAGAGATCCATCTCAAGAAGACCCAAGAGAATTTGAAGCCAAACAAAGTGATTTAAGTTATGTTGCACTTGAGGGCAATATAGGTTGCATGGTGAATGGTGCTGGCTTGGCAATGGGAACTATGGATACTATAAAACTCTATAATGGAGAGCCGGCTAACTTTCTTGACGTAGGAGGCACAGCAACAAAAGAAAGAGTTTCTAAAGCTTTTAAACTAATCCTTTCTGATAAAAATGTAAGGGGAATTTTAGTAAATATTTTTGGAGGTATTGTTAGATGTGATTTAATTGCACAGGGTATAGTAGAGGCAATTACTGAAATAAGTGTCGAAATTCCAATTGTAGTTAGATTGCAAGGGAACCAATCTCTTTCAGGGAAACAGTTATTAAATAAATCTGGTCTAAATGTCATTGGGGAAGATTCTTTGGAATTAGCAGCCAAGAAAATTGTTGAGCTTGTTAAATGAGTGTATTAATAAATAAGAAAACTAAAGCAATCTTCCAAGGTTTTACAGGGTCACAGGCTACAATGCACGCTGAACAATGCATGTCATATGGTACAAATATAGTTGGAGGTGTGACACCTGGAAAGGGTGGAATGCAGCATCTTTCAAAACCAGTCTTTAATTCAGTTAAAGATGCATGTGTTGAAACAGGCGCTGATACCAGTGTTATTTTTGTACCTGCAAAATTCACAAAAGCAGCAATTATTGAAGCTGCTGAATCTAGAATTAAATTGATAATTTGCATTACAGAGGGTGTTCCCATAATTGATATGATTGAGGTCACTAAAATTTTAAAAAGTTTTCCAGAAACTAGATTGGTTGGTCCTAATTGCCCAGGGGTTATTACTCCTGGTGAAGCTAAGCTTGGAATAATGCCTGCAGAAATCCATTTAAAAGGCTCAGTTGGAATCGTATCTAGATCAGGAACTCTTACTTATGAGGCAGTAAAGCAGACCACTGACGCATCCTTGGGTCAGAGCACATGTATTGGTATTGGTGGAGACCCAATAAATGGAACCTCTTTTATTGATTGTCTGGATATGTTCGAGAATGATGATAAGACTGACTCAATCGTTATGGTTGGAGAAATTGGAGGGACTGCAGAGGAGGAAGCTGCCGAATTTATAAAAAGTAATGTTACAAAACCAATCGTATCTTATATTGCTGGTGTCACAGCCCCGAAAGGCAAAAGAATGGGACATGCTGGAGCAATAATTTCAGGAGGGAAAGGAACTGCACAAGACAAATTCAAAGCCTTAGAGTCAGCAGGCGCGTCAGTTGTAACTGATCTTAATTTGATTGGCTCAAGACTTAAAGAGCTTCTTTAATTCTCGCTTTCTTTTTCTTAATCTAATAAGATTCAAAGCCGCACTTATAAAAATACCTACAATCATTCCAAACCACATTCCTTCAGCTTGGTTAGGGATGAACTTCCCCTCACTGAATGCAAAATAAATTCCAATTGGTAAAGCACATATCCAATATGAAATAACAAAATTTACCATAGGCCCAAATGTATCTTTATGACCTCTTAGGGAACCAATTGCTGAAAAACCTACTGCATCTGGGATTTGAAAAATTATCGCATAATATAATAACAATATTGCTAATGAAGCCACCTCATAATCAGTTGTGTAAAAAGAAATTAACACTGAGCCAAAGAGTAAAATAATAATTGTATTAATCAGTGCAATGAATATTGATGCCCTTAGCGAAAAATTGGTTGCATAATTTGCTTGAGAAAGATTACCTTCACCAACTAAATTCCCTACTCTAATGGCAGATGCCAGGCCTAAAGATAATGGGAACATAAAAAATAATCCAACAAGATTTATTGCTATTGTATGAGCAGCTAGAGCTGTAGCTCCAAAAAATGCAATAATAAGTGCAGCACCACTAAACATGCTAAGTTCAACAAATACACCCAAACTAATTGGACCACCTATTTTGAATAATTCAATAAAGCTTGAAAATGTAGGCCATATAAACCTTCCATAAATATTTGCTTCCTTATATCTTTGAGAAAAAACAGTAACTAACCAAAAGAAAAGTAGTCCAATAATTACTAGAATCGTAGTTGCATACCCACAACCAACACCTCCAAAATCAAAATAAAAAATAAATAAATAATTTAAGGGAATATTTAAAGCAAATATTGAAGAACTAATAAAAAATACGATTCTAGTTTGAGTGATTCCTTCGCTATAACCTCTTAATGCTTGATATATTGTCATTGGTATTGCTCCAATTGAAATAATTTTCAAATATTCAATTGAAATATTTTTAATGTGGTCTTCAGTATCAATTAAGCTAAATATCAAATAAGCATTTGAAAGAACAAGGTAAAAAATAAAACCTATCAAAACTGCTGCCCATAAAAATCTCCTTGTTTTTACTTTGATTTGTTCAAAGTCTCTTTTTCCGTAAAGTTGAGCAATAATGGGATTAATACCGAACATTACACCGGCAGTAAGAAAATAGATGGGGTTAAAAATCGATGCAGCTAAACCAAGACCTGCTAGATCATCTGAACTATAATACCCTGCCATAATGTAGTCTGTCGTTGTAAGACCATACATTACTATTTGTGTTCCAAGTATTGGAAGACCAAGCGACAAAAATTTTTTAGCTTCGTTTTGAAAGTTTGATACATTAAGTTGAATCACGATAGGGGTATTCTAGCTTATAATTAATATAGGAGCAGATCATAAATAAAGAACAGAGACCATATTGGGTAAAACAGCTATTTAACTCATTTAGTGCTTTTTACATTCATCATTTTTTGAAACCAAAATTTTCAAAATTTGGGAGGAGTGTGATGATTCTTAAGCCACAATATTTAAAATTATTCGGAAATAATATCAATATCGGAGACTTCGTTACAATTATATGTGCTTCTGATAGGAATATTGACATTTCTACGTGGCAGACAGATAAATTAAATGGTGAAATTAATATTGGAGATTATGTTTTAATGTCGCCAGGCACAAATTTAAGATGCGCAAAAAAAATTACTATTGGTAAATCAACAATGATAGCTAGTGATGTGACAATTACAGACTCAGACTGGCACGGCATTTATGATAGAACAGACTATGTAGCTTCTCCAAAAGAAATAGTTATTTCAGAAAATGTTTGGATAGGGGAGAGAGCTTTAATACTGAAAGGGTCAAAAATTGGAAAAAATTCTATAATTGGTGCGGGGTCAGTAGTAACTGGTGAAATCCCGCCAAATTGTGTTTACGCTGGGAATCCAGCTAAGCATGTCAAGGATCTTGATAAAGAGGATTTTAAAACACGAGAATCTCTCTTTGCTGAATCGTCAACTTATCTTAATGATCTAGTAAATATTGAAAAGGGAATGACAAGCAACAATACATTTTTAAAATGGATAAAATCAGTTTTTTGGCCAAAAAATGAGAATTAAAATTGACAATAAGATTCCGTATATCGATTATTTTACAAGGAATCTCAATAATGATATTGACTTTTTTGATGATCAGTCATTTAACATAGAGAGCGTTAAAGATGAATCTATTGTTATCGTCAGGTCAACTTACAATACTCATAATTTAAATGTTCCAAGCTTTGTGAAATTAATATGCTCTGTTTCTACTGGAGAAGATCACATAGATAAAAAACAATTAGAGGAAAAGAGAATTCCTTATAGCTTTTCCACTGGTGCAAATGCTAGTGCGGTAGCTGAATATTTTTTTTCCTGCCTAGCAATTTTATTAGAAAATAAAAAATACTCCTTCAAGGATGATAAAACGCTTGTAATTGGGAATGGAAATATTGGTGGCAAAGTATATGAAACATTGAGGGCATTTAATTTCAATGTCGATGTATTTGACCCATTCAGATTTTCATCTATTCAAGATTTAAATGATCTCGATGCTTACAAAATAATTACTCTTCATATCCCGTTGACCTTGGATTCTGAATACCCAACAAAAGATTTAATTAATGAAAATTTTCTTAAAAAAATGAGAAAGAATTCAATACTGATAAATACCTCAAGAGGCGGCGTTATAAGTGAAAAAGACTTTCTTAATCAAAACAAAGTAAGCGTTATTTCAGACGTTTTTAAGAATGAGCCCAATATTAATATGAATTATCATGATAAAAACTATATCGGCACACCACATATTGCAGGACACTCCCAATTTGCTAGATACCAGATGACAAAAATGGCATTTGCAAAAATTTATGATTTCCTTGGACTGAATGTCCCAAAGTTCCAACCTCTAGAGACAATACCTTTTAAGAAATTTAATCTAACAAAATTTAAAAAGGATATTGATAATTATGGTTTTCCAGTTGATTTAATTCTAGATACTTATAATCCAATGCTAGATAAATTTGATACGCAATGTTTTAAAGAATTTAGAGACAATTACAACAAAAGGGCAGGATTTGCTCAAAGAGCTATCTGCTACAGTGATCAAGGAAATTATGATTTATTGATTCAACAGCTTGGGTTCAAGATTAAATAACAATTTAGAGGAGAAATGTTAAAAAGATAATATATGCTAATTGTATGAAAAAGATTAATGAAAATTTAACTTCTGAAGAAGTTTATATATTACGAGATAAAGGAACAGAGCATCCATTTTCTGGAAAATTTAATAGTTTTTTTGAAGATGGAGTCTATAAATGTAAAAATTGCGGTGCAGAATTATTTAAATCTAATTCAAAGTTTGATGCTGGATGTGGTTGGCCAAGTTTTTTTGAAGCTGCAAATGACTCGGCAATAAAATATAGGGAGGATAACTCTATATTTGGAAGACCGAGAACTGAGATTTTATGTTCTAATTGTGATGGTCATCTTGGACATGTTTTTGAAGATGGCCCGGAAGAAAAAACTGGTTTGAGATATTGTGTAAACTCAATATCTTTGGATTTTGAAGAAGAGAAAAATTAATTGAATATATCAAAGTTCTGGAAATCCTCGTTAGGTTTTTCATTTTTTACATTTATATCCAGAATATTTGGTTATATTCGTGATCTTGTAATTTCATCAAGTCTTGGAGCAAATAATATCCATGACATCTTTGTTGTAGTGTTTCGTATTCCAAATGTTTTTAGAAGTTTTTTTGGTGAAGGAGCAATGTCACAATCACTCGTTCCAAGCATTATTGAAGCAAGAGAAAACCAAATAAAATTTTTAAATCAAGTCTTCACTCTTTTGGTAGCTACACTCTCAATTATGGTCATAATAGTTTTTCTTTTTCCCAATGTTTTTATTGCATTGTTTGCTCCTGGTTTCGTATCTGACCCTCAAAAATTTTCTGACGCAGTCAGTTTTTTAAGAATTGTATTCCCTTATATTTTTCTAATTTCCTTAGTTGCATTTCTTGGAGCAATTCAAAATGCAAACAAATATTTTCAAGTTGCTGCTGCTACCCCAATACTCTTCAATATTACTTTAATTATTTTTGCAATCAGTTTCTCTATGCTCTCGTTAAAGATAATTGGTATAGCAATTATTTCTGCAGGCATAATTCAGCTAGTTTTTAACGTATGGTTTACATATACCCTTAAGCACTCACTCGCTATAGATTTAAATTTTGATTTCAATCTACTTAGGTCATTTTTTAAAAGATTGCTTCCTGCAGTTTTTGCAGCAGGCATATATCAAATTAATATTTTGGTAGATACGATCTATGCATCGTTTCTGACAACTGGTAGCCCAACCTGGTTATATCTCTCTGAGAGAATTATACAATTACCTCTAGGGATGTTTGGTGTAGCAATTGCTGTAGTTTCGCTTCCAAATATTTCAGAACTTTTCCAGCAGAAAAAACAACCCCAACTTCTTAATAGTATTTTTCACGGCTTTTCCTCCGTAATTTTATTAGGATTTTTTGCATTCCTGGGTCTCTATTTCCTTTCAGAGCAAATAGTAGCCCTTTTATTTGAAAGGGGAGAGTTTACAAGCTTTGATACATACAAAACCTCAGATAGTCTCCTAGCTTATGCATTCGGACTCCCTTTTCTAATGTCAAATAAATTTTTCAATACAATATATTTTGCTATCTCAAAAACCTCTATGGTATTAAAGCTTGGTATGATTTCATTAACAATAAATATATTTCTGAATTATTTTTTTGTTTATGTCTTCGATTTAATGCATGTAGGAATTGCACTTGCAACAAGTTTTAGCGCGATCATCATATACTTTATTTCACTTATTTGGCTCATTAAAAATAATTTAATGAACCAAAGAGGATCAATTCTGTCTTATGCATTTGCAGTATTTGGTCTAGCTATAATATTTCTTACAATAAATTGATGAAAAAATTTGTAACAACTATTGGAAATTTTGATGGTGTTCATTTAGGCCATCAAGCCTTATTAAAATGTATTAAAGATATTGCAACAGAAAAAGAATGTTTAACCAAATTAATAACATTTAATCCATATCCTTTTGAATTCTTTGATACAAAAAAACGAAGAATTAGTACGGAATATGATAAAGACTTTTTTTTAAAAAAAATTGGTATTGACACTACAGTGTATTGTGAATTTAACAAGAAGTTCAAAGACCTTAGTGCTGAAGAGTTTTTTAACCTTTACATTAAGAAAGAAACTATTAGTTTGGCGGTTGGACGAGATTTTCGTTTTGGAAAAGATAGAAGGTCTGGAGTGGAAGCTCTTAAAAAACTGTGTCAAGAAAACTCAATTCAATTTATGGTTTTTGAAGATTTCAATATAAATTCAACCAGAGTAAGTAGTTCACAGATTAGAACAGAACTCCAATTAGGAAACTTTGGCAATGTTACTTCACTTCTAGGAAGACCATATAAAATTTCAGGTAAAGTTAATTCCGGAATGAAGGTTGGAAGAACAATTCAAACCCCCACAGCTAATGTAGAAATAGACAATCAAAAATTTTGTTTCACAGGGGTTTTTCTGTGCAAGATCCAATTAAGAAATAATGTTTATTTTGGTATTGCTAACTTTGGATCAAAACCGTCTTTTGAAGACTATAAACACTCTTTAGAGGTAAATATATTTGATTTTGATGATAATATCTATGGTGAAGTGTTGTGTGTAGAATTTTTGCATAAAATAAGAAATCAAATAAAATTTTCATCACTTGATAATTTAAAAGCACAAATCAATGAAGATCAAAAACTAGCAAGAGATTTAATTAGAGATTATGAGCAATAAAAAAGATTCAAAGCTTAATTTACCATATACAAAAATTCCCATGAAAGCAGGCCTTAACAAAAGGGAGCCAGAGTTTTTGAACATATGGAAAGATAGAAAGGTCTATCAAAAAATTCGTCAAGAGAAAAAAAATAAAGAAAAATTTCACTTACATGATGGCCCCCCTTATGCGAATGGTCAAATTCACCTAGGCCATGCGGTAAACAAAGTTCTTAAAGATATCGTTATGAAATCAAAATCATTAGCTGGTTATGATGCTCCGTATATTCCGGGGTGGGATTGTCATGGACTTCCTATTGAGCATCAAGTAGAAAAAAAACTTGGAAAAAAAAGGAGAGAATTAAGCCAAGCAGAATTTAGAAACCTTTGTAGAGATTATGCAGAAAAACAAATAAGTATCCAGAAAGACGATTTTATCAGACTTGGTGTTCTTGGTGATTGGGGAAAACGATATGCAAGTCTTGATAAAAACTTTGAGGGTAATGCTATTAACGGCTTTGCGAGGATTTTTCATAATGGCCATGTAGAAAAAGGTTTTAAACCAGTGCACTGGTGTCCAGAATGCGGGTCATCTTTAGCAGAGGCCGAAGTTGAATATATAGATAAAAATTCGATTGCTATTGATGTGAAATTTGAATTCGATAAGAAAAGTAAAGAAAAATTAGTAGATAAATTAAATTTAAATAAGAAAAAAAGTTTCTCATTAATCATTTGGACAACAACACCCTGGACAATACCGGGGAATCAGGCTGTTTGTTGCAACCCTAATATAGAGTATTTAATTTTGGACTCCGAGAAAGAGTACTTCTTGATTGCCTCTGATCTTAAAGAGGAATGCCTCAAGAGGTGGAATGATAACGTCTATGAACCTACAAGCATTACTCTGAAAGGATCTGATTTAGAGAATTTAAAATTATTACATCCATTGTATGGAAGAGAAACACCCATACTCTTTGGTGCTCATGTCACAACTGAGGCAGGAACTGGTTTTGTTCATACAGCCCCAGCTCATGGTATTGATGATTTCAATGTGTGTACAAATGAGAATATTGAAGTTGCTAACCCAATTTCAATGAATAATTGCTATAAGGAAGATGTTGATTTATTTTCAGGTGTGCACGTAAGGAAAGTTGATCCTATTGTATTGGAGGAACTGGAAAAGAAAAAATCTCTTATTCACTCAGAAAACTATCACCACAGCTACCCACACTGTTGGAGGCATAAAACACCTCTAATTTTCATGGCGACTCCTCAATGGTTTATTTCAATGAATAAATCTGGTCTTATAGATGGAGCGAACAGAGCTATTCAAGATATAAAATTTATTCCTGAATGGGGAAAGGAAAGAATGGAGATAATGCTTAAAGACAGGCCTGATTGGTGTATTTCTAGACAAAGAGATTGGGGTATACCAATACCACTTTTCTACGAGACTGACTCGGGAGAATTGCATCCAGAGCAAAATAAAATTTTTAACAAAGCTTCAGAAGCAATTAAAAAGTCAGGCATAGATTCTTGGGAAAGTTTAGAGCTGGGTGTTGATGCCAAAGGTTTTGAAAAGTCTAAAGATATCTTCGATGTATGGTTTGATTCCGGCATCACACATTATTGCGTTATGGATGAGCGTTTTGGGTCTAATACGCAAGCTGATTTATACCTTGAGGGAAGCGACCAGCACAGAGGTTGGTTTCAATCGTCATTACTCACCTCAATAGCTATGAAAGGAACATCTCCATTTAAATCGGTTTTAACTCATGGTTTTGTTGTTGACGACTCTGGCAGAAAAATGTCTAAGTCTTTAGGAAATGTTGTTAACCCTCAGGAAGTGATTAAAGACTCTGGTGCAGACATTTTAAGGTTTTGGATTGCTTCGACAGATTTTCGGGGTGAAATGGCTTTTTCAAGGGATATTTTTGATAGATCAATTGATGGATTTAGACGGGTAAGAAATACCATGAGATTTATGGTCTCGAATTTATATGATTTTGACCATAAGTTTGATGAAAGTAATCTTCTTTATCTTGACAGGATGCTACTTAAAAAAACAAACCAACTGCAAGAAGAAATAAAAGATTGTTATGAGGAATATAACTTCCACTTAGTAATTTCCAAGATTTTAAATTTCTGTGTAAATGAGTTAGGCGGACTTTATCTTGACGTAATTAAGGACAGGCTTTACACGATGAAGCATAACTCATTGGGGCGAAGGTCTGCCCAATTTACTCTAGATAAAATTTTACAAACTTTACTCAAGGCTACTAGCCCAATTTTGTCTTTTACAGCATTCGAATTTTATGAGGAAATGTACCCAGGAAAAGGGCACGAAATTTTTTTAGCGGAGTGGGACAGCTTTGAAAGCAGTGTTTCAGATAGCGAACGTGAAGTTTTTGAACAGTTGCAGCAACTTCGAGATAGAGTCTATCAAGAGATTGAACAAAAAAGGCAATTAGGAGAAATAAAAAATGCACTTGATGCTGCAGTTGAAATAACTCTTACAAATGAGGTCTTTGAGAGAGTAAGGCCCTATGCTATTGAAATGAATAAGTTTTTAATTTCCTCACATTGTGAAATAAATCTTGGGAAAAAAGAGAATATAGTCATTACAAAAATTGATCTAGAGAAGTGTTCTAGGTGTTGGCATAAAGTTGAAAAGTTAAATGATGACGGAATCTGTGAAAGATGCGAATCCAATATCGAAGGAGAGGGCGAGGAAAGGAGTTTTTTCTAATTGAAATATTTTTTTCTATTCTCTTTACTGCTATTCTTAGACCTTTTTTCAAAGTATATGGTCACAAGCTTCCCCCCAAACTCTGTTACTTTGCTACCTTTTTTAGACCTGATTGTTACAAATAACTCTGGTATTGCCTTTAGTATTTTTAGCACGTCGGGTGACTTCATGCAGTTAATGTTGATACTAGTAATACTTTGTGCGTTGTTATTTCTTTTTAATGAATTTAGAAATTCGAGAATTCCTATACAGAAAAATGCTTTAATTTTCATACTTGCAGGAGGAGTTGGCAATTTTATAGAAAGAGTTTATCGTGGTGCAGTTACAGATTTCCTTCACCTAAGAATTGAAACTTTTTCTTTTTTTATATTTAATTTAGCTGATTTATTTATTAGTGTTGGTGCAGTTGTAATAATTTTTCAATGGATACGAAGTCAAAAAAATATATAGAAAAACAAATACTCTTAGCAAATCCAAGAGGATTTTGTGCTGGGGTTGAAAGAGCTATTGAAATAGTTGAAAAATCCATTGAAAAGTATGAGGATCCTGTCTATGTGAGACATCACGTAGTCCACAATAAGAAGGTTGTGGAGAATCTAGAGTCAAAAGGTGTTATTTTCGTCAAAGAGGTTGACGAAATACCTGACAACTCAATCGCAATTTTTAGTGCCCACGGAGTGCCAGAAGAGGTTGAAAATAAAGCAAGCCTTAGAAATTTTAAATATTTTGATGCTACTTGCCCGCTAGTTACAAAAGTGCATCTTGAGGTACAAAAGCATGCCAAAAATGGAAGAGATATTATAATGATAGGTCATAAGGGACATCCTGAAGTTATTGGAACCTTAGGCAGGCACCCCAAAAACAGCAATACCAAAATCTTTTTAGTTGAGACTAAGAAAGATATAGAAAATTTAGTAATCAATGAAAAAAATCTTGCTTTTGTAACACAAACTACACTCTCTGTTGATGAAACAAAAGAAATTATTGATGAATTGAAACATAAATTTCCTGCAATAATCGGACCAAGTGCTGACGATATATGTTACGCAACACAAAATAGACAAGATGCTGTAAAACAACTTTCATTAGAATCAGATTTAGTAATTGTAATTGGCTCTAAAAGCAGCTCCAACTCAAACCGCTTAAAAGAACTTGCAGAGAAATGTGGCACCCAGTCGTGTCTAATAGACGATTATGAAGACCTCAACATTGATTTACTTGAAGGCAAGAGTATTGTTGGTATTACTGCTGGAGCTTCAGCACCAGAGTATCTTGTAGAAGAATTAATTATATTTTTAAATCAATTTAATTTTAGAAATGTAAGAAATCTTTCACAAAACGATGAGAATATAAGTTTTAAGTTGCCGAGGGAATTAAGGTAATGAAAAAAATTGCTGTAGTTGGAGCAGGCATTCTGGGTGTAAACACTGCATATTACCTTGCAAAAGAAGGGTTTGAGGTTACGGTATTTGACTCAGAAAGATACGCAGGTATGGGTACTAGCTTTTCAAATGCTGGTCAAATTAGTGCATGTAATTCAGAAACTTGGACAACTTGGGAGAATATATCTCATGGGATGAAGTGGATTCTGAAAGACGATGCACCATTAAAACTAAATCCATTTCCAGATGTATTAAATCCTTATGAAACATTTTTACGGTATAAATGGTGCACCGATTTTTTTTTAACAACCCTTTACGGAAAACAGAAAATAAACTCTGAAAAAGCATTCGAAATATCTCTGAAATCAAGAAATTTATATTTAGAAATTATAGAGAATGAGAAATTAGAATTTGATTTTCTTCAACGAGGAATACTTCAGATTGTTGAATCTAATGAGCATCTTGAAAAGCTACATTCAAAGAAAAAGTGGATCGAAAATATGGGAATTGAATGGGATTGTCTAACCAAAGAAGAGGTATATAGAATTGAGCCCGCACTCCTTGGAAATGACTCAATAGTTGGTGGTGTATATACCAAATCTGATGCTTCAGGAGATATTCATAAATTTTGTTCAGAACTATCAAGAATTCTTCAAAAAAAATATAAAGTTAATTTTAATTATTCAGAGAAAGTGCTAGACATCACAGGCTCAAGTCTGTTAAAAATTTTAACAAAAAAAGACGAATACCTTTTTGATAAGGTTGTCATATGTGCTGGAACACAATCTCAGTTTTTTAGCAATAAATTTAAAGATAACCTTGTAATTTACCCAGTTAAGGGATATTCGGTGACAATTAATCTCGATGACGAGAATTCAAAAAAGGCAGCACCTTATGTTTCAGTAAAAGACGATACACGAAAAATTGCATGTTCACGAATAGGGAACAGATTAAGAATTGCTGGTACAGCAGAACTAGGGGGCTTCAATAGGGATATTAGGTACAAAAGAATAAGGCCTTTAGTAGAGTGGTCAAAAAAACGTTTTCCGTTGGTCCAGACTGAAAATTTTGTTCCTTGGGCAGGATTAAGACCAATGTCATCAAACATGATGCCCGCAATCAAGCCCTCCAGAAAAGAAAATGTCTTCTATAATACTGGCCATGGCCACCTTGGATGGACAATGGGGGCATATTCTGGAAAATTAATTACCAACATCATTAAAGGGTAATTCGTATCTTAAAGTTAGACAGTTTAGAATCTAAGAATGGATATTGAGAATCATTTATTAACTAATTCAAAATTCTTAAAATCACCAAATTTTTCAGAAAGAAAGGATTCTATTGATTTAATAATAATTCATTGCATAAGCCTGCCTCAAGGAAGCTATGCTAATAATAATGTGGCAGATTTCTTCCTAAATAAATTAAATCTCAACGACCATGTTTCATTTGAAAGTTTGAGAAATATAAAAGTTTCTGCGCATCTTTTCATAGATAGAAGCGGTGAAGTCATCCAATTTGTACCTTTTAATAAATGCGCATGGCATGCTGGCAAATCTGAATTTATGGGTAAAAAAAATTGTAATGACTTTTCAATTGGAATTGAACTAGAGGGAACAGTTAATCAAGAATATGAAGATATTCAGTACAGAAAGTTAAAAAAAATTGTTCATCTACTTATTAAACAATATGAGATAAAACATGTCGTTGGCCATAAGGACGTTGCACCAAACAGAAAACTTGATCCAGGAACAAAATTTGATTGGGGAAAAATTTTGAGCTCATGATCAAAAATATTCCTTTTAATTTTATATTGCTTGGGATTTCTGCATCTTTGCCTTACTTTGTAACTGGGGCTGCTCTTACAAGATGGTTGCGAGTAGAGGGAATAGATTTATCTGATATAGGTTTAATCTCCCTTGGAGGACTAATCGTTGCATTAAATTTTTTGTGGTCACCTTTAATAAATAATTTCAAAATTCCAATTCTAAGCAGTCATCTTGGTTTAAGAAAATCGTGGCTCGCTTTGTCTCAAATTTTGTTAGCGTTGTTATTTCTCATATTATCCTTTTTAGATCCAACCTATTCATTCAATTCATTGTTAGCGATTATTTTACTAATTTTTTTCGTTGCTTCTGTTCAAGATATTTCACTGGACGCATATAGGGTAGAGTACGATCAATATTTCTCAAAAGAAACTTTAGCAAGTTCTTATGTAGTAGGCTGGAGAACAGGAACCTATCTGCTTGGTGGAATAGCATTCTCATTTGAATCATCCATGTCATGGCCTACAATTTTAAAAATTTTATCTTTAACAATGTTCTGTTTGACTTTAGTTTCAGGTTTTTCAAAAAGAGTAACCGAGATAAACAGTAAAGGGTTTGGTTTTGATAACTTCCTCCCAGCATTAAGACAGTTTTTTAAAAATAAAGATTTTCTTCTAGTGCTCATGTTAATTGGTTTTTTTAGATTATCAGATACGGTTTTAGGCTATATGGCCTACCCCTTTTATACGGATGTGGGGTTTTCAGGCAAGGATTTAGCTATAAAAAATCTTTATAATTTTTTTGCGACCTTTGCAGGGGCTTTCATTGCTATAGTATATATGCAAAAAACCTCACTTTTTAAAGGCCTATTCTTTTCTTCAATTACAATCTTATTTACAAACATATTATTTTCGTTTCTAACGATTTATCCCTCTGTGAATAATCTAATTTGGATTAACTTCTTGGATACTTTCGCTCAAGCGTTTGCCACTGCTTGTTTTCTAGCATTTCTAGTAAGCCTAATAGATAGAAAATTTACAGCAATTCAGCATGCTATTTTTACCTCTTTAATGCTCATCCCGGGCTACTTAATTAGGGGATACTCGGGGTTTTTTGTGGAAACTTTAGATTATTATAATTTTTTCCTTTTTTGTGGATTCCTTGGAATACCGTCAGTTCTTTTAACATATTTCTTCCTCAGATCTTCTGTATTTTCAATTGAAAATTTACTTAAGATAAGCGCAATTTCTTTAGGTTTTGTAATTACTCTTCTCTCTCTAGCGGATATAGGCAATGTGGCACCAACTTCTAATTCTTTGATTATCCATTTTGTTGGATATTTTATGCTTTCTTTATGCACATTTTTTGCAAGCAGAAAAACATTTTCTGGATACCTTATATGTGCTTTGATAGTTATGGGGATATTGATCGAAATTGCTCAATACATTACAGGTTTGAGGAATTTCGAGTATATGGATATAATAGCGAACTCGATAGGAGTTTTAGGCGGATATATTATTTATAAAATTTCAAATAATCACTTGAAATTTACATCTTAAAGCCTAAATATTCAACGAGTTATTTGGAGGATAACTAAAATGAAATTAAGACCTTTACAAGATAGAGTTGTCGTAAAAAGACAAGACGAAGAGACAACATCAGCTGGCGGAATTGTTTTACCTGGCTCAGCTACTGAAAAACCCCAACAAGGTGAAGTTGTGGCAGTAGGACCTGGAAAGAAAATTGAAGATGGTAGTTTAGTACCAGTTGATTTGAAAGTAGGAGATCATGTGGTCTTCGGACAGTATGGTGGAAACACGGTAAAAATAGATGGTGATGAATACTTAATATTGAACGAAAGTGAAATATTTGGGGTTGTTGAATAGGAGGAATGATGGCAGCAAAAGATGTTAAATTTGGAGAAAATGCACGAGTAAAGCTATTAGCGGGAGTAAATATTCTAGCTGATGCTGTAAAAGTAACCTTGGGACCCAAGGGAAGAAACGTAATTTTAGATAAATCTTTCGGTGCTCCAACAGTTACTAAAGATGGAGTATCAGTTGCAAAAGAAATTGAACTTGAGGACAAATTTGAAAATATGGGTGCTCAAATGGTGAAAGAAGTAGCTTCTCAGACAAGTGATCAAGCAGGGGATGGCACAACAACAGCAACAGTCCTTGCGCAGGCTATCGTAAATGAGGGATTAAAATCCGTTGCTGCTGGAATGAACCCAATGGATCTAAAAAGGGGCATAGATAAAGCAATACAAGTTGCAGTGGGAGAGGTAAAGAAACTCTCTTCCCCTTGCAAAGATACTTCAGCTATTGCGCAAGTCGGTTCTATATCAGCAAATGGTGATACAAATGTAGGAGAAATAATTGCTGAAGCAATGGAAAAAGTTGGAAAAGAGGGAGTAATAACTGTTGAAGAGGGCTCTGGTATTGAAAATGAACTAGATGTAGTAGAAGGTATGCAATTCGATAGAGGTTACCTTTCTCCGTACTTCATAAACAACCAAGAAAAAATGAATGTTGCTCTTGAAGATCCATATATTCTTTTATTTGATAAGAAAATTTCTAACATCAAAGATCTTATCCCGCTCTTAGAATCTGTAGCAAAGGCAGGTAAAGCACTTCTAATAATTGCAGAAGATGTTGAAGGAGAAGCTCTTGCAACTCTTGTTGTTAATAATATGAGAGGAATAGTGAAAGTAGCGGCTTGTAAGGCACCAGGTTTTGGGGATAGACGAAAAGCTATGCTTGAAGATATTGCTGTCCTAACAGGTGGTCGTGTTATTTCTGAAGAAGTTGGCTTGGCACTAGAAACTGCAACACTTGAAGATTTAGGTTCCGCGAAAAAAGTTGTTCTTGATAAAGAAAATACAACAATTGTAGACGGAGCTGGTACTCAAGCAATGATTTCAGGTAGAGTTTCACAGATTAGAACTCAAGTTGAAGAAACAACTTCTGATTACGATAGAGAAAAGTTGCAAGAAAGAGTTGCTAAATTAGCTGGTGGAGTTGCAGTCATTAAAGTAGGTGCAGGTTCTGAAGTTGAAATGAAAGAAAAGAAAGCTAGAGTTGAAGATGCATTGCATTCAACAAGAGCAGCCGTCGAAGAGGGCGTTGTCCCTGGTGGTGGAGTAGCTTTAATGAGATCATTGCAAAAGATCGGATCTCTGAAAGGAGATAATGAAGATCAGCAAGCTGGAATTAATATTGCTTTAAGAGCATTTGAGTACCCATTAAAAACTATTGCTGCAAATGCTGGTGAAGAGGCATCGGTTGTAGCTGAGAATGTAAAGAGTTCCAAAGGTAACGAAGGGTTTAATGCAGCAACTGGAGAATATGGCGACATGTTAAAAATGGGAATCATAGATCCAGCTAAAGTTACAAGGACTGCTTTACAAGCAGCAGGGTCAGTTGGAGGAATGATGATAACCACAGAGTGCATGGTTTCTGAGCTTCCTTCCAAAGAGTCACCTGTACCTGCAGGCATGCCTCCTGGAGGAATGCCAGACATGGGCGGAATGATGTAAAAAATTAATTTTTGTAACAAAAGGGAGCATTAAAGCTCCCTTTTTTTTTAAGTTTATCTTAGACTAGTGCAATGAATAAATTATGTTTAACTATATTGCTTGTTACCTTTACAAATTTTTTATTTGCACACGAAGGTAATTTCTCTCACTATCACAGCAACGAATTAGTTTTATCGTTGTTAGTTGCATTGTTTTTTTTATTCTCAATAAAAATTTTTAGAAAAAGGAGCAGAAATAATGATTAAATTTAAAAAAGCAGAAGCACACTGCGATATACCTTGCAAGGTATATGACCCTTACATAGCTCAATATTCAGCCATTACTGTCATAAGGCTTTTAGACTTAATAGATGAAATGGGAGAAGTGAATGCTAAATCTGATTTAGCTAAACTCTCAAGATTAGTTGCTCAAAAAGAAGAGCATGCACATAAGGTAAAAGAAGAAATAGCCACTATTTGGGGGGACTATTTCAAAGAGCCTCAAATAAATAAGTTTCCAAGTGTTCATGATCTGGCTCATTCAATTATGATGACATCTTCTAAATGCAAACAAGAATTACTAAGAGAAAACGGCGTTGTTTTACTCAAACAAGTTAACGAGTTTGCAAAAATGTTTTGGGATTCAAAGGATGTTGCAACAATGATTGTAACTTCAAAGAACCCTCCCAATGTTGACTTGATTATTCCAAAATCATAAAAGTGTTCAATATCTTTAAGGTAAATGGCTTGAGTATGTTGCCAAAGTTTAGGCCAAAACATTTTGTACTCACAAAGCACACCAACAAGATCAGCGACAATGATGTGGTTGTAATAAAAACAAAGTCTAATGAATTGATCATAAAAAGAGTCTTGGACCATAAAAAAGACTCATTCAAAGTGATATCAGACAATAAAGATTATCCATCAGTATTTAATAATCAAATTTTTTCTAAGAAAAATATTGTAGGAAAAGTTATTTTAAGGTTTTGACATGGATTTTGATTTAAAGTTTTTTGATGAATTTATAATACTTGGGTTCTTTATATCAAGCATATTTTGGATGGGATACAGTTTCTACCTTTGTTTTGTTTCACAAAAAAACATAGCCATGCTGAACGATGAATTCAAAATTATATATCTGAAAAACTTTAATCCTGATGCAATGTCAGGGATGAGATGGTCTTCAGTGGTATCATTTTTGTGCTCAGTTTATTTAATGAGCCTTTTGTCGGACATACCATCGGGATATAACATCGGCACTTCTCTTGCAGCGCTAATTATTACATTAATGTTTTTAAATACTTGGATAATTATTTGGAGAAAACAAAAGAGAATAATCGCGGGTACATCTGATGCTCAAAAATGTGAAGATAAATATGATCTTGCTTTGAAGACCAATGTAATCTTCTCCTTTCCATTAATTGGCCTGATGGTTTACTCTGCTCAAATCAAAGAAATTTCGTATCCGCTTATCTCGTTGGAGGGTGAAATTGGTCCTGGATGGGGCTCTTTGGCTCTATGGACAAGCTTGTTAATAATATTACTTTTGGAGGTGAACCTTATTTTTGGAAAAAATCGTAAGTGGATGAATAAACCAAAACATATAATTTTATTTGGAACTGTCCTGATAGCCTTAATTGGTTTTCTTTTGAGAGCTAGTTAGTTTGTTTAGAAATTATTGCTTCGGTAATTAAATTGTCTATAATCTTCGTTGTCTCTATGTTGTACCCCTCAATTGTTAAACATATATTCCCCTTTGGAAATTGGTCTAAGTGATCTATTACAAAACCACTTAATGTTTTGGCTCGATCCTCTGGAATATTCCATGACATGAATTTATTTAACTCCCGTATGCTGGTTGATCCATCAGCAGTTATAGAGAAATCTTCATTCACAAGTATTCCCAGCTCTTCCTCCTCTTGATTTAATCTTCCAATAATTTGTTCAATTAGATCTTCAAGTGTTACAAGTCCTGTAAAGGTCCCATATTCATCAACTACCATTCCAACTTCGTTTCCTTGTTTCTGAAATTGTTTTAATTGAGCAAAAAGAGATGTTGATTCTGGTACATAGTAAGGGTCTATAAGAAAGTCATTTATATCTGTTTTCAAATTTTGAAATTGTTCTACTTCTTTCGAATGGATAAAGCCAAGTATTTCTTTTTCCTCATCATTAAATACTGGATAAAAAATGTTCTTTTCTATGTTGATTGGCAACTTATCATCACTTTCTTTTAATGCAATTACCTCACTAATTGGAATCAGAATATCTTCTACTGTTAAGTCTTTAAGCTCTAAAAGTGATTTTAAAGCCTCCATTTCATCCTCATCTACTTGTTCAGTCTCACTGTCTAGTACTGATTTTAATTCTTCACGATTCAAAGATTTTGAGAAGTAATTTTCTTCATTTTCAGATCTAGTAATGTAGTTTCCTATAGATGTTAAAATTTTTGATATCCATCCAAGGTATTTAGTAAAAAACTGAAGAGGTTTGCTAGCTGGATAAGCAACAGCTTCTGGATTTCTGGCTGCAAAATTCTTTGGAGCTATCTCTGCAAATATGATTATAAAAAGTGTCAAAATTAAAGTTCCTATCCAAACATATTCATCTCCAAATTGCTTGATAATAAAGAAGGTTAAAAGAGCGGAGGCCGAAATATTTACTAAGTTATTGCCTATTAAAATAACACCGAGTACTTCATTAATTTTTTTTCTTAAATTATTTGTTCTTTTTGCATTTTTATCTCCCTTCTTCTCTGCATTATTTAATTTAATCTGATTAATAGCCATCAAAGAGGTTTCTGAGCTGGAAAAAAATGCTGAAAGTATTATCAAAACCACTAAAGACAATATTACGAATAAAATAAACGTGTCAAACATACAAATACATTAAATTAGTTAATAAAATAGGGGATTATTTGTGAAACTTGCATAGAAAAGGTGTAAAATGCCATTTTCAAATATTATACATTAAAAAATGGTAGTAATTAGACTTTCAAGAGCAGGGGCAAAAAAACGTCCATTTTATCATATTTGCGTTTCTGACAGACGTAATAAACGTGATGGAAGCTTTATAGAGAAAATAGGTTTTTTTAATCCAATTGCAAACGGCGGAGAAGAAAAGATTAAAGTTGATCTAGATAGGTTTGAATATTGGACATCAGTAGGAGCAAAGCCTAGCGAAACTGTAGAGATGCTTATCAAACGATCAAAACTCACTGATGAGGAAATCAATGCTATTGAAAACAAAAAATCTGATCTTCTTAAGAGAAAAAAACAACAAGCAGCATTAGAGGCAAAACAGAAAGCCGACGAAGCAGCCACCGAAGCTCCAG